>Ga0118677_10000047_pt1:0-20000 | contig 220214 bp, 163 predicted proteins | sample AliMusrvi5mmetaG_FD_86154 | JGI IMG/M metagenome (GOLD analysis project Ga0118677, IMG submission 86154) | reverse complement strand
GGCGGCATTATCGGTACAGAAAATTGGGGAGGGCATAAAAAGCTTTAAACCTCGGTCCTCGCAACATTGCTGCATAACAAGCCGCAGTCGGGCGTTGGCAGCCACGCCGCCTCCGAGGACAATGCGGGTGTGGCCGGTCCGGGCGCTCGCTGCCAGTGTCTTTTTTACGAGGACCTCGACCACCGCCTCCTGAAAAGACGCGCAGATATCGGTCAACGCCAAAGTGTGTCCTGTGCGCCGCTGGCTGTCCACATAATGGACAACCGAGGTCTTGAGGCCACTGAAACTGAAATCCAAACTGTCTGTCCCCAGCCAGGCGCGGGGAAAGGCAATTGCGGCTGGGTCACCTTCGACGGCTAGTCTGCTGATCACCGGACCGCCAGGATACCCGAGATCAAGTAACTTAGCGACCTTGTCAAAAGCCTCACCGGCTGCATCGTCGCGGGTTCTGCCCAGACGGGTATAGGTCAGCGGATTCTCAACTGAAAACAATGAGGTGTTGCCGCCGGAGACGATCAGGGCGGTGTAGGGGAAGTCTGGTTTGTCCGGCTCAAGCAGGCACGATAGCAGGTGTCCGGCCATATGATCGACCCCGACGCAGGGGCGGCCTAGCACCAGGGCCAGGGCCTTGGCAAAAGTGAAACCGACCAGGAGGGATCCGACCAGACCCGGTCCCTGGGTGGCGGCGATGAGGTCGATATCGGCTAACCGCACCCCAGCCTGCGTTAGTGCTTCATCGATCACCGGCCGGATCATCTCTATATGGCGGCGCGAAGCCAACTCGGGGACGATGCCGCCGTAGCGGGCATGGATTTCATTCTGGCTGCTGATGACCGAGGACCGCAGGCCATGGTCAGTTTCTAGGAGAGCGGCCGCTGTGTCGTCGCAGGAACTTTCTATAGCAAGGATGAGCATGAGGCCGTCGGTTGCAATCCGTCTTATTCGGTGGTATCAGTAAGCATGCATATGCGGTTGTTGTTCGTCCGAATTCCGAGCGACAGCCTTTTTTTGAGAGCAACATACCCGATGAAACCAGAAAATACCAGTTATGCTCCCGATGGCAACGGATTGACCGATTTATTTTCCCGCCCCATTTCCTACCTGCGCCTCAGCCTTACCGACCGTTGCAATCTGCGGTGCATGTACTGCGTCACCGAGGATGAATCCAACGGCTGTCTTTCCAAATTGGGGCACAACGACCTCCTCACCTACGAGGAACTGCTCCGGGTTGTCCGAGTAGCTGTGGCCATGGGGATAACCAAGGTCCGACTTACCGGCGGTGAACCTCTGGTGCGGCGAAATGTGCTCGGGTTTATCCGCGATCTGACCCGGATCGAGGGGCTGAACGATATTCGCATCACCACCAATGGTGTCCTTCTGGAACGCTATGGCCTGGAACTGTTCGATGCCGGGGTGACCAAGGTCAATATCAGCCTTGATAGCCTGCGCCCTGAGAGGGTCGCCGAGATCACCGGGTTCGACTGTTTTAATCAGGTCTGGCGGGGCATTGAGACCGTGCTTGCCCTTGGTTTTTCTCCGGTGAAACTCAACATGGTTGCCATGCGGCACATCAACGACGATGAGATTCTTGATTTTGCCCGGCTGTCACGTCAGCTGCCGCTTCAGATCCGATTTATCGAATTCATGCCCATCGGTGCCACTAGCCGTTGGAGCCCCGATACCTATATCAGCACTGATGAGATCATGGCCAGGATCAGCGAGCTGGGCGAACTCATTCCCTTGCAGCAAGGCAGAAATGACGGCCCGGCTCAGGTTTTCCGGCTCGGTGCGGATGCCATCGGCTCGCTCGGGTTCATCAGCCCCCTCAGCCATCACTTCTGTGACCGTTGCAACCGGCTGCGTCTGACCTCAGCTGGCGCCCTCCGTTCCTGTCTGCTTCATGATGAGGAAATCGATCTGCGATCCGTACTTAGGGGGACAGGGGCAGATCCCGCAATCCGAGAGGCCCTGCTGGCGGCTATTCGCAATAAGCCGCAAGGACATCAGTTGGAAGAACGGATGCGCCGTTCCGGCAGCGACTGTCACGGCCGGATGTCGCGTATTGGCGGGTAAGTTGTTGGGCAACGAGCTTCGTCACGCCCTCGTTATCGTGTGGGCGTAGTCTCACGATGAAGATTTCATGAAACATTTCCCCCCAGTCCTTCAGTATATAGGGCTTCTGTTGGTAACTGAAGACTTCCATTTGCAGGACACCGACTAATTTTGCTTGCGTCGTTCGAGTTCATCCCAGCGGTCATAGAGGTGTTCGGTTTTCGTCTGGAGGCTTTGCTGTTCCTGCCAAAATTGCTGTAATTGGGTTGGATTGGCCATGACCTCGGGGGCATTCATCAGCTGACCAAGTATTTCCAGCCGGGACTCGGCGGTAAGGATAGCCGCCTCCATCTGGTCGTACTCGCGCTGGTCCATATAGGAAAGTTTGCCGGATTTGGGCTTGGCGGCCTGTTTATCTTTGGCGGCGGTCGAATTTTTTTTCTGTTCTTCCCGTTCTTGATGCTGCAGCATTGCAAGCCACTGATCGTAATCGGCGAAATACTCAGCGTTGCCCTGACCGTCGAAGCCCAGCACTAGGTTACAGACCCTATCCAGGAGGAAGCGGTCATGAGTCACCAGTACCAGAGCGCCGGGAAACTCGGCTAGGCTTTCCTCAAGGACATCCAACGAGGGGATGTCAAGATCGTTGGTGGGTTCATCGAGCAGCAGAATGTCAGCGGGTTGGCGCATCAACCGGGCGATAAGGATACGGGCCTGTTCCCCTCCGGAGAGGCGGTTCACCGGGGTCTCGAGTTGATCGGTGCGGAAGAGAAACCGTTTCGCCCAGGTCACCACATGCTGGCTCTGGCCTTGATAGAGAACGCTGTCGCCATCTGGGGCTAGGGCGCGGCGTAGGGTTACCGAGGTATCCAACTGTTCGCGACGCTGATCGAAGCTGACGATCCGCACGTTTTCGGCACAGGTGATCGTCCCCTGATCCGGCTTGGGGCCGTTAGGGTGACTGGCTCCGGCGAGGATGTGCATCAGGGTTGATTTGCCGCTGCCGTTGCGGCCGAGCAGTCCCAGGCGCATGCCCGGCGTGAGGGTGATGTCGAGACCTGAAAACAGCGGTGGCCCGTGAAAACCTTTTGTCATGCCGATAGCTGTCAGCAGTTTCCTGGTCTTGCGCTGGGTGCTTTCAAAGGCGATGCCCACCTGGCCGGCGGAACGATTTCTGGTGCGCACATCGCCCAGTTCCTCCTGCAGTCGACCCGCCTCTTCAATTCGATATTTGGCCTTAGTAGTGCGGGCCTTGGGGCCGCGTCGCAGCCATTCGGTCTCCCGTTTGACCTTGTTGGCCAGCCGCTCCTCCAGGTTTTGCCGCTGCAGCAGGTAGTCTGATTTTTTCTCAAGGAAGTCGGTGTAGCTCCCCCGGACCTGGAACGAACCTTCTGGGTAGATCGGGGCCAGTTCAATCACCCGGTTGACCGTGTTTTCAAGAAAACGACGATCATGGCTGACCATGAGAACGGCGGCTGGACTCTCAGGTAGGGCTGAGCCCATCAGTCTTTCTAGCCAGAGGATGCCCTCGATGTCCAGGTGGTTGGTGGGCTCGTCCATGATCAGGACATCGGGCCGGGTGACCAGGGCCCGACAGATGGCCAGCCGCTTGCGCCAGCCGCCGGAAAGCAGGTGGACCGGCTGCTGCGGATCAATGAATTGGGCACGGCTGCACATGGCGTGCACCCGGTTGTACTGTTCCGCCTCCTCAATATCCAGGGTGCGTACCGCCTGGTAGAGGTTGTCGATACAGCTTGTTTCCTCAGTAAAGAGGTCGTCCTGGGCGACATAGCTGATACGGCTCATTTTCTGGGCGAAAACCGTGCCGCTGTCGGCGTGCTCAAGACCACAAAAGATCTTGAGCAGGGTCGACTTACCTGAGCCGTTGGGGCCAATTAGGCCGGCTTTGTCGCCGGCGCTGAGCATCAGGGTGATATCGGTAAACAGGGTCTGGGCGCCAAAGGCCTTGGTTAGGCCCTGGCAGCTGAGTAGGGCGCACATGGTGGTCTCGGGCTGGTATGCAGAACTTCGATTGTGACAGCTTCTGTTCGGTCAGGCAATATCGCCGTTGAGGTTGATGTCATCGGCTCGTGGATAGGAACCGAGTACCTCGTAATAGGCACAGATCTGTTTGAGAATATTACCGGCCTCATAGATGATCGGGTCTTCGATATGACCGATCATGTCGAGGAAAAAGAGATATTTCCATTGCTTGTCCTTTGTGGGCCGGGATTCGATCTTGGCCAGGTCGATGTTCTTGGCCGAGAGAATGGTCAGGATTTCGTTGAGGGCGCCGGGACGATTGATAAGACCAATAAGGATCGAGGTTTTATCGCAGCCGCTCTTTTTCGGTGATCTGCGGCCGATAACCAGGAAACGGGTGGTATTGCCTTGATAATCCTCAATACCCTTGACTACCACCTGCAGGCCGTAGGTGTTGACGGCGAGTGAGCTGGCGATGGCGCCGATATTGGGGTTGTTGGCGGCCATCTGGGCAGCGGTACCGGTGGAAAAGACATCCAGGGTTGGAATTTTGGGCAGGTTTTTCTTCAGCCATTCCCGGCATTGGGCCAGCGGCTGGGAGTGGGAAGCCACGGTTTGGATGTCCTCTATGTTGCCCGAGCGGTTGACCAGGTTGTGGGTGATGGCCAACTGGATTTCACCGCTGATTTTGACCTTGTACTTGAGAAAGGCATCAAGCGAATAGGTGACCGCGCCTTCTATGGAATTTTCAACCGGTACAATTCCGTACTGCACCCGTTCTTTTTCGACTTCCTCGAAAACTTCAGCAATCGACTCCATCGGCCGGTATTCAGCGGTCTGCCCGAAATACTTGACTCCGGCCAGATGGGAGAAAGTGGCTTCCGGGCCGAGATAGGCAACGGTCGCCTTACGTTGCGACAGGCGGCAGGTGGTGATAATCTCGTGGAAGATTGAACGGAGCGCCTTGTACGGGAAGATGTCATTGTTGTCTTTGCGAAGCCTTTCGTAGATCTCCAATTCCCGCTGCGGGTCCCATTTGGCCCGGTTGGTTTCGCTTTTGAGGAGGCCGATGGTCTTGGCGCAATCCAAACGTTCTTTCAATAAATCCAGAATAGTGTCATCGATCTGGTCAATACGTTCCCGCACCTGCGGGATGTTTAGTTTTTTGTCCATGATGTCTGTGTGGTCAGAGATATACGTTATTTGGGGGTGTCCGTTGAGAGCTTAAGGAACAAAACGGAAACCAGAAATAGTAATGAATCTTTGTTGGTTGGCTGAGTAACTCAAGTCGCTTGCTGATTTTTTAATCTGATAATATACCATTGTTGCCGGGTTATGGGTATAGTTATGGTAGGCTACGTTCATGAACCCGATGATGTGCAGAAGAAGTGGTCCAGCCGTTGGGCAATCGGCATAAAGGTGAGGGTAAAACTGTTCTTTGTGCGCTATCCTGAAAAGCTGATTGGACTTTAATTTGTAATCAGGTCCATTCTGTAGGGAATGAATGAATACGCTTGTCCATTCTTTAAAAGAGTACCATGGGCCGGATTGTAATTCTCTGAATGTCTGCTCTGTCGAGCATGGTTGTGCTGAATCTGGCTCAGTATCTCTGAAGAAAAAAATATAAGCTTGCGAAAACATATTTAATAGTGTATATTTGTTTTATTCATTAAATAGCATTTTCTTTTTTCGTTATCTTACGCTGTAATTCCATATCATTCGATACCTTAAAAGTTTTTGCTTACCACCCCCAGAAGAATGAGCATGAAACTTTTCATTGGTAGCCTTCCTTATAATATTACCGAGCCTGAACTTTCTGAACTTTGCGGCAAGTTTGGCAGCGTGGTCAGCGCCAAGCTTATTGTCGATCAATTCTCGGGGCAATCCAAAGGCTTCGGCTTTGTCGAGATGTCCAGCAGGTCTGAAGGGCATAAGGCGATGGACGGATTAAACGGCAAGGAATATAACCATCGTACGCTAGTGTGTAATGAAGCAAAGCCCCCGGTAAAAAAAGGCCAGCGCCGTAGCAGATAAAGCATTTGTCTCCCTCTCCCTCCCCTGACACCACAATCTAAATACGTGCCCATCATCGGACATTGGACTGATGAATTTAATCGAGTCGACCTGTTTCGGGTCGCTTGGTGTATTGCGCACGGTCATTCTGCCGCGATAGTGACAGGCTTTTATCCAAATTTTAGCAATCAACGACGAACTGACGCCAGAGGTCCTGCGCTGTAACAATGTGCCGCGAACTGATCATGGATGCAATATCTGCTTGATTGCAGGAGTAGTAATGAGTTTTAACGATTTTAATTTTAACACCCACATTTCCGGCGCTATTCAGCGTTGCGGTTATACCGCACCTACACCAATCCAGAAGCAGGCTATAGCACCTATCCTTGAACGGCGCGATCTTCTGGGTCTGGCACAGACCGGAACGGGGAAAACGGCAGCATTCGTGCTGCCGACAGTGCAGCATCTTATGGAAACCACCGGTAAGCAGGTCAGGGTCTTGATTGTTGCCCCGACTAGAGAGTTGGCGGAACAAATTAATGAATTTACCAAAAAGATTATTCAGGACACCCGTCTGCGCAGTGTCGCCATCTATGGGGGCGTCAGCAAGTCGGTTCAGGTTGCGAAAATTCGTAACGGTGTTGATATCGTGGTCGCCTGTCCCGGACGTCTTCTGGACATCCTCAATGATAAGGAGATTAATCTGAGTCATGTTGAGACACTGATCCTCGATGAAGCTGATCACATGTTCGACAAGGGATTCCTACCTGACATCCGCCGAATATTGCGGCAACTTCCCAAAGAAAAGCAATCGCTAGTTTTTTCGGCAACAATGCCGAGTGAAATCAGGCATCTTGCCGAGGATATCCTGAACAATCCGGTAACCGTTCAGATCAATCACACCCGCTCGGTTAAAAGTATTACCCACCAGGTGTATTCCATCGCACAGGGACAGAAGACGGAATTACTTGTGCATTTGCTCAAACTTGAGCATATTGAGACCACACTGGTTTTTACCCGCACCAAATTTAAAGCGAAAAATCTGGCGCAGAAACTGGCACAATCCGGTTTTAAGGCCACTTCTTTACAGGGAAACCTATCGCAGAGCAAGCGACAGCAGGCGCTCGATGGCTTTAAGGACGGCACTTTTAACATCCTGGTGGCAACTGATATCGCTGCACGGGGGATTGATGTCACCGGTATCTCGCATGTCATTAACTATGACATGCCGGACACCGCCGAAGCCTATATCCATCGGACTGGCCGGACCGGAAGGGCTTCCTGCACCGGCGAAGCGTTGACGTTTGCTACTGCTGAAGACAGTCGGATGATTCGGACTATCGAACAGTCCCTGGAAGGCAAGATGAACCGCCAAGTCGTTGATCCCGTCGTTCTCGCCTCCCGGCATGCTGAACCGGAGGCTCGTTCCGTGGAAAGGAAAAGAGTGCCGGCTGGCAATAAGTCTAAAACCTCTGCAAACTCGCAACGTCCGCGTAACCGATCAACCGCTTCAGGTGTTTTTGGTTTTTCCGGGCGTTCTAAAGGATAAAGGCTTATACAAGAACATATTACTGAATTATCATTTTGATGATTCAGTGTATTACCAATGGTCCCAAAGTGGGGCCAACACACAACTGTGTGACACATTCGCACAACGAAAAAAGGAGTAGTTACAATGGCTGAAGGAACTGTAAAATGGTTTAATGATTCTAAGGGTTTTGGCTTTATCGAGCAAGATGGCGGCAAAGATGTATTCGTACATCATTCCGCTATTCAGGCTGACGGGTTCAAATCTCTTCAAGAAGGAGAACGCGTGAGCTTCAATGTGGTCGATGGTGCCAAAGGCCCATCAGCTGCAAACGTTGTAAAACGCTGATAGCTGAAAGTCTGTCGTGATATAGAACCCCGCCTCCGGCGGGGTTTGTTGTTTTTATTTTGCTTGTCTTTACCGCTGTCAAAAGGAGGATGTTTTGGTCAGACGCACTAACTATAAAAATGAAAAACGGTCCAAAGAACTGGATAAACAGAAAAAGAAAGAAGCAAAGAAAGAGCGGAAAATGAATAAAGACAAGATGTCGCCAGATGAGAACGAACACGAGCAGTTAGAAAACGAGCAGATAGAGAACGAACAGGAAGAAAAATCGTAATTACCTTTCATCGTATCGATTCCTCAATCAACTTTTTTTTGCGCTCTCGTCGAAAATCTTAGCGCCAGCAACTGGTCTTTTTTTGTTTTCCTTGGCAGGCTTCGCTCACCCGATAGCGCGTTTTAATTCTTCTTTGCGATAAGTGTACGGTGTGTGCGTCTGTCGCTTGCTAGTTCGTTGCTAATATATTCACTCATTGATTTTCTCTTGTTTTTTTTCGTATAATCTCATTAGGTTCGCACCTATTTCTGATATGTGCAGCTCCCCGAAAGGGGCTGGTCAATACAAAAGAGCTGGATTCTCCGACTCTGTCGGCGAGAAATTTCTTTTTCAAAAACGCCACATTTTGTCTCTTTATACCTCGTAACCCGGTTCCCTGATGCGCTTGCGTATCTGCTGATGCTGTTGCATACAGCGTAGTATCCCCCATATTTTGAGTAACCTTTCTTTTTCATAACAGTTTTAACGGACTTGGTTGATCTTTATCCTCCGATCCGTTCTAGGCTTGATTTTATAAATTAATTCAATTGGTAACGCTCTGTAAGTGTTTGGAGGGAATAATTCCTCGCCAGTGCCAATTGAAAGATGAGTGGAAATATAGGGTATCTTTATGCCTCTTGGCATAGTTGCATCTGTAATATGTAGCTTATTCACTATGAACGAAAAATGGTTTTTATTTTCGTATTCTGTTCCTGCTGCCAACGCCAAGGTGCGGATGCGTATCTGGCGGCGGATCACTGCAAGTGGCGCGGTTCAGTTAAAAACCGGGCTGCAGATTTTATCCAACCGTGAAGAATTATTCTTGTGCCCGATCTGGCGACTGCCGACTGGTTCGCCTTGGTTTTAGCGGCACTCTCCTATTGCGCCATGAAATATTTGAAGCTGGATATGATTCCGGTGCTTATTGGTTATGCAGGGATAGGATTTTCTTGGAAAACATTCATGTAGGAGAAATATCATGGAACAAACCATTACCACAACGGAACTTGCCGGTTTGTTGCTGACAGAAAACAAAGTGACCTTGCTCGATGTCAGGAGAAAAGAGGATTATGAAAAATCTCCCGAGGGTATCGGTGATGCTCAGTGGCGGGACCCGGCTGCGGTGGAGCAGTGGGTGCAGGCCCTGCCGGAGCAGCAGGAGGTGGTAGTCTACTGCGTCCGGGGTGGTTCGGTCAGTCAATCAGTGCAGAAACAGTTAACCGAAGCTGGAATCAAGGCGAAATATCTGGAAGGAGGGCTTGAGGCTTTTCTGAAGCAACCCTGAGGGGAAGGACTAGAGTGGTGGGGCTTGCGGTTATTGAAGGTTGTTCGTTTAGCGCTTCAACTCGAGTAAAGCTGCCTCGAAATCGGTGTATAATTCATCTACGGTTTCATAAAAGACCTCAGCGCCTGCAGAAAAATGCAGCAGGATATTGTTGAGGGAATCCGGGATGTACGGGAAGAGTTTTTGCAGATTGACGATCCGGTTCCGGGCGAGCAGAGAAAAATCAGAGGGAGTGAGCGTTTTTGCCACATCCTCACCCATAGCTGGTTCGGCCAGGACCTCCCGTGGATGATAATCCCCCCGGGCGGTGAGATAGATGAGGATATTGCCCAGTTCAAACAGGTCCAAGGCAAAGGGTTTTTCCGGTAGGTAGAAATCGTAATCGAAATCAATCCAGTAGAAATGGCCGGTGTTGCGGTCGACAAAGATATGATCCCGGCGGATATCGCCGTGGCGGAAGCCGTTTTGATGTAGGAAACCGATACCCTGCAGGCAGCCGAGGAATTGTTGGAAAATGGCCGGCAGTTCCTTGGAAAAATAATCGTAATGGGAACTTTCGCTGTGGATTACCTTGTCGAGGCGCTGGCCGCTGACTGGCACTATCACCCGGAGCAGATTGCCGGAGGCATCGAGTATGGCCTCGCCCTGCATGAAATGGGGACGCCCTTGCACTAGTTCCAGTATCCTCGCCTCTTTTTCTGGGCTACGGTAACAGGGAATAGTGAATTGTCCGAGGGTTATGTCAAAGGTCTCGTGGAAGACCAACTTGAGGATATAGGGCGTACTCGTCGCCAAGTCCTCGACCTTGGGGACCCATTGCTTGATCTGTTCGTCAACCCCGAACCTTCCTTCCTTGGTGTAGGCGGTAATCAGAAAGTACCTGTCTTCTGCCTGGATGATGTCGCCGTAATCGATGGAGGAGAAATCGGTGGTGTCGGTATAGACCCTTGAGGGCCGCCGCAGGCTGCGAGTAACCCGGTGTTCTTTGAGCCTGCGGGCAATGGCCTCCGGCAATGATGCAATTGAGTGATAGAGAGCCATCAGCCGATCACCCACACCGCGATATCCCTACCGTTATGGATCAGGGCATTCGAGATGGAACCGAAAAGAAATTCTTCGGCCTTGGGTATCCCACGTTTGCCGACCACAATGGTGCCATACTTTTTCCGCACCTGCATGTCGAGGATGGCGGCGCTGATCGATTTATGGTCTGCCATCAGGCACTTGGAGGTTGTTGTCAAGGGGGCGATTCCGTGACTCTGGAGGATTTTTTCCGTTTGCGCGAAAAGCGCCTTGGCCTTTTCTTCCTGCGTCGCCTGGTATGCATCCAGGGTCGCTCCGGACCGATAGTAGTCCGGCGGCGGTTCAGGATAGATATGCAGGAGACAGATATGAACGTCGGCAAGATGACCGGCAATGCTGCCGACATATTCTACCGCATTGATCGATCGGGGAGAATCATCGATGGCGATGATGATTCGTTTCCAGTCACTCATGTGGGCTCTCCTTATAACCTGCGAGGAAGTATTGTCCCCGGCAAGGGGCGTTCGATCAGTATCTCGTCACCATAAATATTTTTGGACGTAAACAACAGGATGTGGCAGTGGCAAATGAGGATTTGTTGGCCTGGGGGTGTGGCTGGTGTTCAGGACTCCATGCGGCTGGAGGAGTGTACGAAAAAAAGTCTCCAGGTTTCCGAGGAATTGAGAATCGTCGCGCCGATGGTTTTTCCGTCCCAGCCGGTATTTTCCCATTTCGGTTGGATATGAAGGATAGGCATCCCTGGATTGTCACTAGAGAAAACCGTCAATTGCCGGGCGCTCCGGTACAACTGTTCCGGGAGGTTGCACAGGCAGATGCCGCAAAGTGAGATGTTGTCGATCAGGGCGGTGGCAAAAAGACAGCCATCAGTAACATGAACCGTGGTATCGACAAGAGGGATTCGATGGTTCTGTCGTTTATCAGCCGCCGATAAACGTAGACGATCCTCACTGATATTTTTGTGGAGAGAGGCAAAATGGTGGACGGTGCTGGTGGATTTGGCCAATAGATGTCCGATTGCACGAAACAGCCGTTTGAGAGGCTTCTCGGACGAGCGGCGTGATGTGCCGGTGGTTGGATGCAGCGCCATAACACACCCTTTTCGAGATTGATGGTTTGTGGAGATGGCCCGTTATTACTATAACCTTTTCTTATTATAAGGCCGGGAATTTTGAATGCAAAGGAAAGATGTTCTTTCCCCCACCAAAAAAATATCCTCCAGATGAAAAGCAAGGGAGGATGCACGTCACTCTTGCAAGTTAAGGCTCAGGGCATCCCTTTACTAGAGACACCCCGAGTAAATCGGTCCTTATTCCATTTCGAAATCAAACGATACCATTGTCGGCAACGCTGTGCGGCTCCTCGCCGTACCACCCTGTACGGTCTCGTCGCTGCTCGCTTGCCTTCGCGTTCTCATTTTGATTTAAAAATGGAATTACTTGCCTCGCACGAATAACCTGATTCAGTATTGTATCAGCCCCGTCTTTGTAATAACAGTCTTTGCCGACACCCTGGGTGCATTGGCAAGATTCCAGACGGTATAAAGTTCTGGGAAAAGAGACTCTGCTGATAATCCATCAACCGGAACTATCACATTCATCCCCCTAAAAGCTGCACCACTAGCTGTATAAAGAACAGCACCATGCGCCGCCGTGCCGGTCACAATAACCGTCTCTATCTTCTTGTCCTTCAATATCTTCTCAAGGTCAGTGCCAAGAAACTTGTCAGGCCCTGAAGTTACCGCCGGCTCTCCATTCATCGGAGTAAGTTCTGCCGCAATGTCTTTAACTTCGGCTCCTGGAGAGAGGCTGTAAACAATAGAAACGCCCTTTGAGCGCGCCTCAACAAGGAGTTTTTTTACCGTCGGGATTGATTCGATACAGCGCGGTCGGTTTTTCATATTGCATGTCTGTGCATTAAAATCCAGCAAGAGCAGTGCGGTTGTCTCGGGCTTGATATTGACCTGCTTCAACTCTGGGGGAGGGGGCGTTTTCACTGTGCTCCATTCGTCCACGATTGTCTGGGCCTGACTGGTATCAACGTCGACACCGGCAACAAAAAACATAAGTACCAGGGCAACGAAAAATGCGGCTGTTTTGCAAAGATTTCTCATAACCATACAACCTCCTTTTGAAATAGTATGTTACCCCCTCGGGAGTGATGTGCCGCTGCCGGTGAGCGCGACTTCGGCCTATTGATCCGTTCATGTAATAAAAGGAGAGAACTTGACGCGCAAAGTTCAGCTTGATTTAATATAGTCATCAATAATATTGACGTGACTTTTTTTGGGTGCACAACCTTTATTGTGCAGAGTAATGCCGGCACCTTGCTGGGAGATTGCACTGAACGCTACTGACGAAGCCATCGCGGCAGTGACATGATCGGGGGCTGCGCATTTCGCGACGGGTTGATTATACCGACAAACAGCGGCGCTAGCTCGCCAATTTCTGCTCCCTGGTTAACCCCATCAGAAGATTCTCACCCAGTTCACTAAGACACTGGAGGAAAAATAAACCATGAAACAACGCTCGCATGATGTGCAGCAACAAGCATGGGGTTTAGTTCTTCTTTTCTTCTGCCTGCTGTTCTGCACGGCAGGTTATTGCGTTGCCGAGAGCAACACCCTGGGCACCCCGCGTAAGCTCATTGCTGTAATCCCTGCCGATTTGCCGCCAACGTATTTTGTGGACAAGAGCAGTAACCCAGCGGGCTTTGCCATCGACATCACCAACGAGCTGGCGCGAAGAGCTGGACTGACGGTTGAATATGTAAATACAGACGGATGGGATAATGCCATACAGATGGTTTTGGATGGCAAGGCCGACTTGATACCCAGCCTGACTATTAACGAACAGCGCATGGAGTTGCTTACCTTTACTCAAACTGTCGATTTTTTGCTTATCAATCTGGTAGTGGCGAGCGGGAATAAAACGATCCAAGAGATAGCTCCGGGGCTTACCATCGGCGTATTGAAGGGAAGCGCACCGCATAATTTTCTGGAAAAAAATCAGACCATACAGCTCACGACCTTTAACGATCTCCATACTATGTTGTTTGCACTCCTTGCAGGCCATGTCGATGGCATAGTGTCTTTGACCTCGAACATCATGAAGCTAGCTGCCGATGCGGGTGTTGATGACCGAGTCAAGGTGGTCGGCACGCCGATCATCGAAGCAAAACGTGCCATTGCCTTAAGAAAAGAGGACACGGAATTAGTAACCCTTTTCAACCAGGCAATAGCGGAGTTTGTTGATTCTCCCGAATACCGGAAGCTCTACGTAAAATGGTATGGCAAGCCGAAGTCCTACTGGACGGCCAGTCGCGTCGGTTTGTCAATGGCAGCCTTGATGTTGCTGTTGGTAGCGTTTTTTACGATCTGGCGTTTTCGGGAAAAAAATCAGGAAAACCGTCGCCTTGAGCAGGTAAATTCTTTGCTCCTGAAAAGTGAAGAAAAACACCGTCTTTTGTTTGAAAATGCCGGTGACGCGATTTTTATCCATAATGATAAAGGGACGATACTGGCAAGCAACACGACGGCCTGCAAACGGCTTGGTTACACCCATGCCGAGTTGATGTCTCTGTCGGTTGGCACGGTGGATACACCGGAGCAAGGCCAGTATGCGCCGGAACGGATTGCCCGGCTACTGGAGCAGGAACGCATCGAGTTTGAAACGGTGCATCAGCGCAAGGACGGTACACCCGTACCGACAGAGGTCAATGCGCGGCTCATCACCTGGGATGGTGAGCCTGCCGTAATGAGTATCTGTCGCGACATCACCGAGCGCAAGCAGGCCGAGGAAGAGAAAAAACTTCTTCAGCAGCAACTTCTTCAGGCGCAGAAGATGGAGGCTATCGGTACCCTTGCAGGCGGCATTGCCCATGATTTTAACAATATCCTCGGTGCGATTCTCGGTTATACCGAAATCGCTAGGGATACCATCCCCCCGGAATCGTTTGCTGCTAAGAGTCTAGACAAAGTGCTAGAAGCGAGCCACAGGGCCTCTACGCTTGTCAAGCAGATCCTGGCCTTTAGCCGCCAGGAAAAAATCGAACGGCACCCCCTGGAACCTGCGCACTTTGTCAAAGAAGCTCTCAAACTTCTCCGCCCATCGCTACCGTCAACCATTGAAATTAGACAGCAGATTGATACCACAACCAAGCCCATTCTGGCCGATCCGACGCAGGTGCACCAAATCCTGATCAATCTCTGCACCAATGCCTTTCACGCCATGGAGATGACCGGGGGCATCCTTGAAATCACTCTTAAGAACTGCGAACTCTCGCAACATGATCTTCAGGAACACCTGGAAGTTCAACCAGGTAGTTTTGCGGTTCTTTCGATCAGCGATACGGGTTCAGGGATAGACCCGGACGTGTGGGGCAGAATCTTTGATCCGTATTTTACCACCAAGGCGGTTGGCAAAGGCACCGGCATGGGGCTTTCCATCGTGCATGGCATTGTCACCAGCTATGGAGGATTCATCACCAGTGAAAAAAATCTTGGCGGTGGTACGGTTTTCCGGGTGTTTTTTCCGGCTATTGAGCAGGAGGTCGTCGCTGAGGTTGAGCCTGTCGAGGTAGCGCCTTTTGGGACAGAACGCATCCTTTTGGTTGACGACGAAGAGATGCTGGCTGAACTGGGTAAAACGATTCTCGAAGGTTTGGGGTATGAAGTAACTGCACTAACAAGTAGTCTGGATGCTCTGGCTCTATTCCAGAACCATCCTGACCGATTCGACGCGGTCATCACCGACCAGACCATGCCGGGCATGATTGGCAAGGATCTCGCCGGGCGGATATTGCAGATCCGTCCGGATCTGCCGATAATCCTCTGTACGGGCCATGGCAGTCTTTTTTCAGAAGGAAAGGCAAGGTCTTTGGGAATCAAGGGATTTGCCATGAAACCTTTGAGCAAGAAAGTGATTGCAACACTTCTCAGGAAGGTACTTGATGAGACGAGAGTGGCAAGGTAGATGGCTGGTTACGTTGGTGTGAAGCAGGATTTTGCATACGCCCTTTGGTAAATTGCCTAGCAAGAACTCGTCCCCGTGGTATACGTTTCCGCCCAGGCCAGAGGCAACGACCGGCCGCCAGCGCTATCTTTGCCAAAAGCTATTATGAATAAGCTGCTACAGCCTGAAGCCCTTGGTGCCCTTATTGACAACCGACCCCCAAACCATCATTTAACTATCCGATTGATTCTGCTAGCTGTCTCCTCATAGCCCCCATCTTTAATGCAGAAAAATTGCTGTGAATGTCGAAGCAGGCGCTCACCATTTTTTTGCAATCTTTAACAAAACTTCACCTTTATTAACGCAAGATTTGCGCTGTTTGAGTCGACAACTCAATGAGAAGTTATCGCTGCATGCAACTAGAATAACAGAGGCGCCCCTGTGCCCCGCCGTGTGCCAGCGGTTCCACAATTTTTGATTTTTCGAGGAGAACAAAATGGATGAGCAGCTTGGAGAGATACTGATTCAATGAATACCGTTTGCATTATCCCGGCAAATCCAAGTGCAAAATTCCATCCAGAATTGGTGACACAACCACTTAATCTCGCCTGAATAAGGTATTTTTTGATTGCAATGAGAACAACGCACGTACATGCAGACCTGGCAAATGCCGAGCCGCTCTTTTTTGAGGGAAATCGCTCTATGGCTGCCGGCGATATGCCTCAAGCGGAGATGTGCTTTCGAGAAGCGCTCAAGCTTGCGCCTGACTTTGCGGAAGCTCATGCCAACCTCGGACTTCTGCTTGATCAGGCTGGTCTGCAGTTCGAGGCAGAAAACCATTTTTTGCACTCCCTCCAGTGCAATCCCTATTGTATGCAAACCTATTTAAATTTTGGGGCATTACTGGCCAGCCAAAAAAGGTTTGAAGACGCTGAGGCCGCTTATCGACTGGCGCTCGAGTTAAACCCAAGATCTCCTGTCGCTTGGTCAAACCTAGGGGTCTTGCAGGCTTGCCGTAAGCAGGAAGTGGCGGCTGAGCAAAGTTTTCGTACGGCTATAGAATTGGATGCCGATTACCAGTTGGCCTATTTCAATTTGAGCTACGTGTTACTGCGTCAGGGACAATTTGAAGAAGGCTGGCGCTGTCTCGAGGCGCGCGATTGGTATGCCCCTCTTGAGAAGCACTTCGATTTCCCTCGTTGGAGAGGTGAACTTTTGAAGGGCAAATCATTATTGATTGGCTTTGAGGCGGGGCACGGCGATATGGTCCAGCTGTGTCGGTACGCTGCAGTGTTGAAAGCTCAAGGAACTCTCACGATAGCTCTAATTTGCCATCCTGCCTTAAAAAAATTGTTCGCCTCCTTAGACGGGGTAGATGCTGTTTTTTCCTTTGACGAGTCACTGCCGGCATCTGGTTGGGATTTCTGGACCCCCCCCTTTAGCATACCGTTCTATAGCCAAACTCGACTCGATACCATTCCGGCAACTTTACCCTATCTCAGGGCCGACAGGGAAAAGGTTGCATACTGGTCGTCCCAATTGGTTACGGACAGTCCCCATCCCAATTTGCGCATCGGCTTGGTGTGGAAGGGTAATCCACTCTTCGAGAACGATAAAGATCGATCTCTTCCAAGTCTGGAATCTCTAGCCCCTCTGGGCGGAATTGCAGGAGTGCGCTTTTTCAGTTTACAAAAAGGAGCCGGTGAGGCGGAAGCCGCAAATCCGCCACCCGGTCTGCCGTTAGTGAATCTGGGGCCACAAATCTCGGATTTTGCCGATACGGCCGCTCTATTAGAAAATATGGACTTGGTGATTTGCGTAGATACCGCAGTCGCCCATATTGCGGGGGCAATGGGCAAGGCCTGTTGGGTACTCTTGCCTGACTACCAAACCGATTGGCGCTGGCTGACTGGACGCAGTGATTCGCCTTGGTATCCTGGTGTGCTGCGCCTTTTCCGTCAGCCAGGCATAGGCGACTGGACAACGGTGGTTGCGGAAGTGCGTACCGCACTACAGGCACTTGTAGCCATGCCCAGATATTGACGTCATATGATTGCCATCTAGCTTTACAAGTTCCTCTTTCGTCAATTGGCATTAAAATTGACACCTTCAGCCGTAGTCATTCGGGATTGTATACAACTCTTCCATTGATTCATTTGTATATTTTCTGAACGCTTCTTTTCCAAAGTAACTACATTATTTTATCAATATAACTGCTATTTACTGTATCCTATCTTTTTAATCGATGCAGTTCGTTCACTGTTATTTATCTAATTTTCGATACATTCTGTTACAAATATATACAAAAAACCATTTTTTTCAAACAAAACAGCAACAAGGTTGACGCAACTACCATAAAATCTCCTGCTTCGGGTGACGATGAAGAGTAAAGGCTCTTCAATCCAACCAATGGAATGGAAATATTACCCAAGCAAGGGAGGTGAGTACCATGTCTACAGTGTCCTCAACGACTTCGACAGCTGCAACTGCATCAACCACATCAACATCTTCGAGCAGTAAAATAACATTCTCCGGTTTGGCGAGTGGGGTCGATACCGCCTCCGTCGTCTCGTCCATTATCAAGGCGGAAAGCGCGCCCATCACAACCATGGAGAACAGAGAGACCTATTTGAAAACCGAACTCGAAACGTACCAAGAGTTCAATACCCTGCTCGAAAGTTTTGCATCTTCACTGGACAAACTGAACAACGCCTCGGATTTGAAATCCTATACAGCGTCCAACAATGGTTCCGATTATTTTTCGATCACGACCAACAGTCTGGCCACTGAGGGGACCCATTCGGTCAAGGTTTCAAGTCTTGCTCAACAGCAAAAAGATGTCAGCTCAGATGCAATAGCCGACACCTCGACAACTACGCTAACCGGAGAATTGAAGATTGGTGACAATACCCTCAGCTACGACAGCACGACCCTGAGCGATCTGGTAGACAAAATCAATGCGGGGAATTATGGGATGGCCGCCTCGGTTATCAACGACGGAACCGGTGCCGGCTACCGCCTGATGCTGACCGCCGATACAGCCGGCACAGCGGTTGCGATCACCGGGACGGGAAGCATCACCCTGGATACGGCCACCAACGGACACACCGTTACCGGCACCAAAGCACATGTGGTGGTTGACGGCGTGGATTACTACGGCACCAGCAACACCATGACCAACGCCATCAAAGGGGCATCTCTCAACTTATTGGGGGAAAGCACTTCCGCAAATAATGTCACCATCAAATCCGATGCGGAAACTGTCATTGCCACCCAGTTGCAAGAGTTGGTGACCGCCTATAATGCCATCAATACCTCGGTCAAGACGATTACGGCTTCCGATGCCGCTCTTGGCCGGTCGTTGAAGTCGGTTCAGAACGGCTTGAAAAATTACCTGACGAGTAAGAGCCTTGTCTCGCTGGGGATTTCATCTGACTGGCAAACCGGTGCCTTGAGTTTTGACAGTAGCACCTGTTCTACGGCGTACACCGCCGGCTCTGATGCGGTCAAGGTTGCGTTGGTCGGCGACGACACCAACACCGGCATCATGACCCGTTTGAATACTTATTTGACCGACCAGTTGGACTCCAGCTCCGGATTTCTGGTCACAAAGAAAAGCAGTATCAACAAAGAGACCGCGCGCCTGGATGACAGCATCGCGGCCTTCAAAACCAGGATGGAAAAAAGGCAGACGACGCTGGAGGCCCAGTTTACAGCCATGGAAACGATGGTCAGCAGTCTGAATTCACAATCAACCTATTTGACAAATTTTTTCAAAACGTACAACACCTCGTCTTAATCATAAAGCCGTTTGCTCTGAGGGTGGTAGGTGAATCGTGCTTAGGAAAATCAAGCGCCTGCGATCAGTGAGCAATCAAACGGTACGGACGACAGCTTGATTTTTTGCGATGACAACTCTTCCTGCATCATGGATGCATAACGCATATCTTGCGATATCTACAGGTTGCAAATCGGTTGCATTTCAAAATTTCTTAACAATCGATACAACTCTTTGCAATTATTGACAATTACTTTACAGTTCTTTGTCGATCAATGCTGTATCTCTTTAAGAAGATGTCGCAAATTTGTTCATACCTTAACAGGCAACAGCAAGCGATGACGAATCAAGAGCATGGAAATCTCTCCTGATCAAAGGAGCTTTGTCATACGCCAGCGAACGCCTCGTCAATGAACTGTTGTTTTTAACCTACTGATCCTCCCGGACAGAAAGAAACGGTATCATTATGCAACCTAACAAAAAATCTTGTAAGTCCATCTTGTTTCTCACTGATAATGAGATTGTAGCAAGGCCCTTGGTTGATGCCCTGGCCCATGAAGGTTTTACCGTCAGTGTGCATGCAAAAACCGAAAAACAGCTGGATGGATATGTTGCTAAAGATGTGAACCTGATAATTATCGATTCCAGTCACTGCTGTCTCATAAATGATCACTAAAAGGAGGCTCGGAGCGCTCTTTGGGGTATAATGATTTTGCGAAAAAGATCATACAAACCAAGGAGATCCGAGCCATGGCCCATAGCGACACCGT
>Ga0118677_10000046_pt1 | contig 221405 bp, 205 predicted proteins | sample AliMusrvi5mmetaG_FD_86154 | JGI IMG/M metagenome (GOLD analysis project Ga0118677, IMG submission 86154) | reverse complement strand
GTACATCTTGCACAAGGCCGAACGACCGAGGCTCGTCAATCATTTCAACGGGCATTAGAATACGGTCTACCGGCTAATCTACTGCAAGAGGCGCAATCCGCATTAACCGGTGGATAAATCAAAAAATAAAGCGATATTCTATTGAATATCGCTTCACAAAGTAGTTGCGAAAATCGTCTAATTCTGTCCAGCAGTCTTTCGTCGCCAACCCAAACAGATTACCCCCCCCACACCAAGTAAAAACCATACTGATGGTTCCGGTACGCTCAGCGTATTCAAGTGGCCGGTATAATCATAGGTCACTTGAACCTGAAGCGCGGCGCGAGTGTCTTGGGTATAGGTAAATCGACCACCACCGGTCGTTGATTCGTTATTCTGCGTGAAAGTAGAAACTTGGAGTGGCAAAAATCCACTCCCGACAAATTGTGACGTGTTACCTGCGCCTGCATAATCATATGCAAAACTATTGGTCGAAACAAAGTTTCCAAAACTATAACCAGTACCCGGTGCCAAGGTAATGCCACTATGATTATTGTAACCAATAGATTGGTCAAATAGGGGTGTACTTGGTCCGGTAATACTATCGTATAATTGAAGATCCGCTTGGTTCTTGGTGACTTTTACTGAAGAAGTATGATCAGTGTTCGTGCCGGCAAGATACGCCGTCCAGTCCACAGTTTCAGTGATGGTAACATCATTTAAAATCCCACCTGCGGCTAAATCAATCTGAGCAATATTTAGATTATTAATCCAATCAGTACCCGCCATGCCAAAGGTGAATGTTTGCGTGATTAAATTCGCCGTTGCGGATGGACTGTCGTTGAACAAGAGTCCAACACATAGGAATACCAGCGAATAAGTTTTAACTGATTTACTAATCATCATACAGCCTCTTTTTATTGTCGCAGGGAAGATAGTCGCAAAATCCCAAATGTCAAATCGTGCTACTTGCAGCCTTCCGCCGCCAAGCCCAAGCACAACAAATTAGGCCACCAATCCCAAATAAAATTCCTGTAGATGGTTCAGGTACGCTTGGCACAATAACGGTCCCGCTATAATTATACAAAACCTGAACCTCAAGGTTAGCCGCAGTATTTTGTGTGTTTATGAAAGTTCCACCTCCGGAGCTAGAAAGGTTATTACCCGTCCAAGTATATACCTGCAACGGTAATACGCCGACTCCAACAAATGCCGCTGTTTGCCCAGGGCCGTAATTATAGGTAAAACTATTTGTCGAAAAATAGTTTCCAAAAACATGCCCAGTATTTGGTAAAAGTGTTACGCCGCCATTATTATTGTATCCGATGGATTGGTCAATTAATGCTGTAGAAGGACCAGTAATGCTATCGTATATTTGTAGCTCTGCCTGATCCTTTGTAACTTTAACATTTGCAACGCTATCTGTATTTGTACCAGCCAGATAGGTCGACCAGTCAATCGTTTCAATAATGGTGACGCTATTCAAAGTTCCAATCAAATTTATCTGCTGGATAGCTAGACTATTTGTCCAATCTGTTGAGGCTGTCGCAAAAGAAAATATCTGCGTGACTACCCCAGGAGGTCCCGCAATAACAGATACTGCCATTGTTCCAATTGCCAACACCGTAATTGCTACAATTCTTGTGATTCTTTTCATTGGATAACACTCCCGTTTACTATTCGGCAAAACTACACCGCTCCACTCTTTTTGTCAAATGAGATGCACCAATATGATTCTGTTGACATTGGTTAATGTTTTACGCAATTGGCGGTTTTTGTAAGCCAAGAGAAAGCCTTTACTTTTAAAGTAAAAAAACACAAGAGCCTGCTATATTCCCGGTGGATGAATTGGGAAATCCAAAAACACATTGAATTCGCCGCCGGCTACCTCGAGTTGAAAATGTTCGATGAGGCGCTCCGCGAAGCCGATGTGGCCGCCGCGTTGGCACCGCATGATTCACATGTGTTGGCTATCAAATCCGCAATTCTCTGGGAACAAAACCGATTGAATGAAGCCGAACCATTCATGGCGCAACTCGCCGAAATGAACCCACGAAATACCGGCCTCTGGATCAATCTCGCCTACATTCGCCGGCGGACCAAATCCGTCGAGGCAGCGGCGGAGACGTTGCAACGAGCGTTCAATGCAAATCCACACGATGCGTTGGCAAATTTTAATATGGCTTGCTACCGGGCCGTACAAAACCGACCGGCGGAAGCTTTGGAATTGTTGCGCAGCGCGCTCAATCTCGACCCAAAATTGCGGGCGCTGGTGAAGGCCGAACAGGATTTCGATTCCATCCGCGCATTACCGTCGTTTCAGGAATTGCTCAACAAGAGCGGAGCTTGAGCCGGTCGCGCACCGCCGTGGAAGGCCGCAGGAGGTTGTTCGCCGAGTTTATAAGCTTCCGGGAGATTTTATAATTTATAAACCGGCCCGGAAACTTATAATTCAGCCCGGTAATTTATAATTTCTCTTGGAAACTTATAAAGCGCACCGGAAAGTCTCCGGTCGCGTTCGGAAACTTATAATTTCTCCCGGAAGTTTATAAAATCGGCCGGAAACTTTAAAAAACATTCAGAAACTGTTTTTGCGTGCCACGTCGAGCTTGTCGAATAAACGATAACTAGCTACACTCCGCAATGTGCCAGTGAATGAGATTTGACATAGGTAGCCACCATGCTTTTTAACTCATTCCAATTCCTGCTGTTCTTTCCGACGGTAACGATACTTTATTTCCTGTTGCCGCACCGGTTCCGCTGGCAACTACTCTTGCTGGCGAGTTGTCTGTTCTACATGGCGTTTATCCCCTGGTACATCGTGATTCTGATAATCACGATCCTGATTGATTACTTTGCCGGCCTCTGGCTGGAAATACCGGGGATTTCAGCGAACAGGAAAAAGGCGGTTCTAACGATTAGCATCGTCTCGACCTGCTTGGTTTTGTTCGTGTTTAAATATTTCAACTTCTTCAACACCAACTTCGCCGCCATTGCCCAGCACCTCCACTGGAATTATTCGATTTCAGCGCTGAAGATTATTCTCCCAATCGGCCTGTCGTTTCACACGTTTCAGAGCTTGAGCTATGTCGTGGAGGTGTACCGGGGTAACCAGAAAGCCGAGCGCCACTTCGGGATTTATTCGCTCTATGTGATGTTCTACCCGCAACTGGTGGCCGGCCCGATTGAACGCCCACAAAATCTCCTCCACCAGTTTTACGCTGAACACACCTTTGAATATCAGCGCGTCACGGATGGCTTGAAGCTGATGGCGTGGGGCTTGTTTAAGAAGGTAGTCATTGCCGACCGACTCGCCATTGCCGTCAATCAAGTGTACGGCAGCCCGCGCGACTATACCGGCTGGCCACTAATCGTGGCGACGGTCTTTTTCGCTTTTCAGATTTACTGCGACTTCTCCGGCTATTCCGACATTGCGATTGGCGCGGCGCAGGTCATGGGCTTCCGTTTGATGGATAACTTCAACCGCCCTTATTTCTCCAAGTCCATTGCGGAGTTTTGGAAGCGGTGGCACATCTCGCTGTCCACCTGGTTCCGCGATTACCTCTACATCCCACTCGGCGGAAACCGCGCTAAGACTTGGCGCTGGCAATTCAATCTGTTTATTACCTTTCTCGCCAGCGGTTTCTGGCATGGCGCAAGCTGGACCTACGTGATCTGGGGGGGGTAAACGGATTTTACCTGATTTGCTCACTTTGGACTCGGAACTTTCGGCAGTCGGTTTGCCAGACCATTGGTCTTGACCGGTTCCCGACGTTTCATAAGTATCTCAGAATTGGCATCACATTCTCCTTGGTCTGTGTGGCGTGGGTTTTCTTCCGAGCTAACAGCATCTCAGATGCGTGGTATATCCTGACGCACTTGTTTCGTGGGTTAAGTCGGCAGTTAATTATAAAAGGCTCTTATTTTGGACAAGGCTTAAGCGCAAATGAGTTCGTAGTCGCCGTCGCTTCGATCTTGCTCATGGAAGGCATTCACGCAGTACAACGACATCGCAGAATTCGGCATATGCTTTCAGAAAAGCCTCTGGCATTTCGTTGGGCGATGTATTTGTTGATCTTACTTTGGATTCTGTATTTCGGAGTTTTTGAAAACCGTGACTTTATCTATTTCCAGTTTTAAAACATGGTCAAAGCAACCAGCAGCAGGCCGGGTTGCAAAGTTCTTCGTTTTCCCATTGCTGGCGATTTTATGCATATTAATAGTGCAACATTTCTGGCTGAAGGGGCTTCGGCAGTATCGAACTTTAGATCTTGGCACTTTCAGTAAGGCTGTATCTGGAAAGATTAACGCAGACATTCTAGTGTTCGGGTCATCACGAGCACAACATCATTTCGACCCACGCATCATTAGCCGCTTCACCAATAAATCGGCGTATAATATTGGTCTCGATGGAACTGGAATTGATCTGCAAGCGGCATGGTTTTTCACATATCTACGCCATAACCAGAAACCCGAATTCCTGATTCTGTCTCTCGATATTCCCAATCTCGCGAGGAAACTAGATAGCAGTGTCTACCATCCTGGACAGTATGTGGCCTATCTCAATGAGCCTGACCTGTTTCTTGCACTGAAACAACACGGTGCGGAATGGAGTTTATATAAAAACTTCCCTTTCATTGGGATTGCCAAGTTTATTAGCCCTCTTACTTCAGGCAATGAACAATTGCGATATGAGGCAACTCGTAGCCTTCTGAAAAGCCCGTTGCCTGAAAGCTTATTAAGCGGATTCGCCGCTGTGGACAAGAACTGGACGGCAGAATTTGATGACTACAAGAAGCAGCATCCCAGCGGCGTCACATACGAAATCTACCCTGAGAACATCCAAACAATTCGTGCTGTGTTAATGAGATGCAAGCAATCCGGTATCAAGCCGATCTTGGTATACTCACCAGAATATTATGAAAACCAACTGCTGACAAATAACCGACGCGACATCTTCATTATTTATGGAGGTATCGCAAAAGACTTTAATGTACCGTTTTGGGATTATTCTGACAGTATGATAAGTCACGACAAAGGTAATTTCTACAATTCACAACATCTTAATGTCAGAGGGGCCTCGCGTTTTACAGAAGATCTAGCCCTGCGATTGCAAGCAGTAATTCAAACCGACTGAGCACTCTATTTCCGCAATGAAATCCATAAGAACCAATCAGGCTAAACCGATAAAGCAGTGGTTTGTGAGTAAAACCAGTATCTCTAGACTGTTGGTGATGGTGTTTGGTGTCGTGATGCCTCTGGCGTCCGTTTTTGCTGATATCAAGATGCCAGAATTGTTTGGTGAACACATGGTATTGCAGTGTGGGATGCAAGTGCCAATCTGGGGGAAAGCTACGCCGGGCGAAAGAATATCAGTAAAGTTCCGAGACCAAGAAAAAACATCGATTGCCGACTCGAATGGAATATGGAATGTCAAATTTGATCCCCTGACTGCTGGTGGGCCCGACCAGTTAATTATAACTGGTGACAATGTTGTTACCATAGAAGATGTACTGGTGGGTGAAGTATGGCTGGGTTCCGGGCAGTCGAATATGATGTTGCCTGTATCCACCTGTGCAGGAAGTGATAAACTATTAGCTTCCGCTGTGACTGCCGGCCCGTATCCACGGCTACGATTGTTTAAAAAGAATGGATGGAGTGCCTCGTATTGGCAAGAAGCTACTGCTACAAATATCACGCAATTTTCGGCAATGCTATTTTCCGTTGGGCTGCGATTGCAGAAGATATTGGACAGACCTGTTGGCGTAATCGATACTGCATGCTCAGGCTCGTCTTCCAAAGGGTGGATAAGCAAAGATGCATTCAGTGAAGATGCTAACTGCCAAGCACTGCTAGACAAATATACCCACCTTTATCAGTACAAAACGAATCTTTATCAGGAAGAACTTGCAAAATGGGAATTAACTCATACACCAAATCAATCCGGCGGCAACAATGCCAATAAGCCCACCCCTCCAACGGAACCTACCAAACTACAGGATGTCGGAGGCCTTTATGAAGCGTTCATTCGCCCATTAATACCATATGCCATACGCGGTGTATTGTGGGATCAGGGTGAGGCCGGAACACAAATCACCGGAGTGGATCAATTTGCATTAATGGGAGCATTAATTCGTGATTGGCGAACACGATGGGGGCATGGGGCTTTCCCGTTTATTTACGTTCAGAAACCAAGCGGTGGTGGGTGTGCGTGGGATTCAACGAATCCAGTAAATAGAAACGCTGAAAAATTTGAATCACTTCCGCAAGCTGTGCCAACTGACGGCATGAAATGGGAGCCTTACTTAAAAATGATGGGATATACGAACGTCGCAATGGCCATTAGCATCGATCTCGGTTCTGGAAATCATCCTGTCAATAAATTTGGATATGGTTATCGTTTGGCCAATGTCGCATTGGGCTTGGCTTACGGTTCCGAGGTCGACTATTACGGACCAATTTATGATTCATTTGCCATTGAAGAGGATCGGCTGCGGATAAGTTTTAGCCATATCGGAAGCGGACTAGCCTTCCGGTATGCTGACAAACTACAGGGCTTCGCCATTGCCGGTGCCGATCATGTATTTCACTGGGCGACTGCCAAGCTGGATGGCAATACAGTTGTGCTTTCCAGTCATTATGTGCAGAAGCCGATAGCCGCTCGATATGCATGGTCGGAAAAGCATGCGTGGGCGAATATGTTTAACAAAGACGGGATGCCGGCTTTACCATTTCGTACTGATGACTGGTAGTTATAAAGCGTCCGCCGTTATGCTTTCAAACGTTGTTTGATTTATTTCACGCTGAGCCGGTGACGCAACTCTGCGCTTAAGTTGCCGGTGCAAACTTCTTCAACAGGACCGGTCATCACCAAATCCAACTGCCGGTCGAGTTCGATGGTCAGGTTTCCACCTTCCATCTGCACGGTAACGTGACCGTCGACTAAACCTTTGTCGAAACAGGCCGAGGCCACGGCGCACGAACTGGAACCGCTCGCCAGTGTGTGTCCGGCGCCGCGCTCCCAGATGAGCGCGCGGACGTTGGCGCGGTCGAGCACCTGCGCGAACTGGACGTTGGTGCGCTTCGGAAAAGCTTGGTGATTCTCGATGAGCGGGCCGAATTTGAACAAATCCACGGCTTTCAAGTCCGGGACGATGGTGACGCAATGCGGGTTGCCGACGGAAAGCGACGTGACATTCAAGGTTGTGCCGGCAACTTCCAACCTCGTGAGTTGCCGGTCGATGACGGCTTGACCCATATCCACGCGCACCGCGACGACGCGGCCAGCTTCCAAAATCAACCGGGAGTTGACGATGCCGCCGAGCGTATGAATCGTGAACTCGGTTTTCTTTGTATAGCCGTGGTCGTACAGAAATTTGGAGAAAATGCGGAGGCCGTTGCCGGATTTTTCCGCTTCGCTACCATCGGGATTCAAGATCCGCACGGCAAAATCCGCGCCGGGGTTCTTGGCGACGACGAGGATGCCGTCACTGCCAACGCCGGTATTGCGATGGCAAATGATGCGAGTACGTTCGGGCGTCAACTCAAAAGCCGGGTCCATGACGAGGTAATCGTTACCGAGTCCGTGGGAGCGGACGAAATCGCAGTTCAGGCTCATTTGTTTAATTCGCGGTGGTATTCTTGGATGGATTGCACGGTCAAACCCTGCGCGCGCAAGGCTTTGATGCCGGCGACTGCGGCCGTGCCGCTGGCCAGCGTGGTCATGATCGATATTTTGTGCTGTACCGCGGCGGTCCGGATTTTCACCTCGTCCACGCGCGGCGTCTTACCGGCAGGCGTGTTAATGATCATAGCCAACTCACCATTTTTGATGAGGTCGAGACAGTTAGGTCGGCCTTCTTGCAATTTGAAAAGCGTTTGCGTCGTCAACCCAGTATCGCGTAACGCCTTGGCGGTGCCACCGGTAGCGCAAATCTCAAATCCTAACGCCGCCAACTCGCGTGCGATGGCGATGGCTTGAGATTTATCGGAGTCGCGCACACTGATGAAAACTTTACCGGCCGTTGGTAAACCTGGTTGCGCGGCCATCTGCGATTTGGCATAAGCGGTGCCCCAGTCTTTTCCAAGCCCCATGACTTCGCCGGTGGAGCGCATTTCCGGGCCGAGCAAAATATCTTGTCCCGGAAATTTGCTGAACGGAAAAACAGATTCTTTCACCGCAAAATATTTTGACCAAACTTCCTCGGTGAAACCAAGTTCGGTAAGCTTCTTACCGGTCATCACTTTTGCGGCGAGTTTGGCAAGTGGTTTGGCAATCGCTTTACTAACGAATGGCACCGTTCGCGAGGCACGCGGATTAACTTCAAGCACCCAAACATCGTTGCCGCGCACGGCAAACTGGACATTCATCAAACCGGCAACCCGAAGCTCTCGGGCCATCGCGTGGGTGTACCGGCGTAAAGTTTCGAGCACATTTTTGCCAAGTGAATGCGGCGGCAAGACCATCGCGGCATCACCGGAATGGCAGCCGGCAAATTCGATGTGCTCCAGAAATCCGCCGATGACTACCGTGTCACCACCGATTCCGATGTCGGCGATACAATCCACGTCGACTTCAATAGCTTCTTCCAAAAATTTATCCACGAGCACCGGTCGCTCCGGTGAAGCTTCGACGGCGAATCGCATGTAATGCCGGAGCTCGTCGTCGGAATAAACGATCTGCATCGCCCGGCCGCCAAGCACGAATGACGGACGCACCAACACCGGATAGCCGACTTTCTTCGACGCGGCCAACGCTTCCTCTTCATTCGTCGCAAGGCCATTTGGCGGTTGTGGAATCTTGAGTTTATCGAGCATCGCCGCAAAAAGTTTTCGGTCTTCGGCGATTTCAATACTCTGCGGCGTGGTACCGATAATGTTGACGCCATTTTTCTGAAGACCAAGTGCGAGATTCAACGGCGTCTGGCCACCGAATTGCGCAATCGCACCCCAGCAACCTTCCCGCTCGTAAATGTGGAGCACATCTTCCAACGTCAGCGGTTCGAAAAAAAGTTTGTCGGACGTATCGTAATCGGTGGAGACGGTTTCGGGATTCGAGTTGACCATGATTGTCTCGAAGCCAAGTTCCTTCAATGCGAACGACGCGTGAACGCAGCAATAATCAAACTCAATACCTTGTCCAATCCGGTTTGGCCCGCCGCCGAGAATCATCACTTTTTTCGTCGTCGTCTTCCGGACTTCGTCGTCACCGGTATCATAGGTGGAATAAAAATATGGGGTGTATGCCTCGAATTCCGCAGCGCACGTATCGACGAGCCGGTAACTCGGCACAAGTCCGAGTTTTTTGCGAAGCGCGCGGACTTCGTCTTCGGTGCTGCCGACCAGCGAGGCAATCTGCCGGTCAGAGAATCCCAGAGACTTGGCCTTCTGAAGTAACGATTTATTTATTGGAGCCATCGGCGTTCTTTGTACCAATTGGCGACTATCCCGACAATGAATTAGTTATGCGTTGGGAAAGCTTTTGCCTTTCGGAAGATTTTCGCCTACACACAAAGTGCTATGACTCAACCCAATCTCACAAAAAATGACGGCATCACACCGCGCAGCCAAGACTATTCGCAGTGGTACCTCGATGTTATCAAACGCGCCGATCTCGCCGAACATTCCGCCGTGCGCGGTTGCATGGTCATCAAGCCCCACGGTTACGCCATCTGGGAAAAGATGCAGCGCGAACTCGACGACCGGTTCAAAGCCACCGGCCACGTCAACGCTTACTTCCCGCTCTTCATTCCACTTTCGTATCTGACCCGCGAGGAAAAACACGCTGCCGGCTTTGCCAAAGAATGCGCGGTCGTCACACATCACCGCCTCAAATCGATTGATGGCAAAGTCGTCGTCGATCCCGAATCGAAACTCGAAGAACCACTCGTCATCCGTCCGACCAGCGAAACAATTATCTGGGACACCTACAAAGGCTGGATTCAGAGTTACCGGGATTTACCGTTACTCATCAACCAATGGGCCAATGTCGTTCGCTGGGAAATGCGGACCCGGCTATTCCTGCGCACCGCCGAATTTCTCTGGCAAGAAGGCCACACCGCGCACGCCACCGAAAAGGAAGCGCTTGAAGAAACCTACCGGATGCTTGACGTGTACGCCGATTTTGCTGAGAACATCATGGCGGTACCGGTAATTCGCGGCAAGAAAACGCCGGGTGAACGTTTCGCCGGTGCGCTTGAAACCCTTTGCATTGAAGGCATGATGCAAGATGGTAAGGCCTTGCAAATGGGCACGAGTCATTACCTCGGCCAAAATTTTGCCAAGAGCAGCGACGTCACGTTCCTCAACGCCGCCGGTCAGCGCGAATACGTTTATGCCACTAGCTGGGGCGTCTCGACGCGGCTTGTCGGTGCGCTCATCATGACGCATAGCGATGATACCGGGCTGATTCTCCCGCCAAAACTCGCACCGATTCACGTCGTCATCGTTCCGATTTTCAAAAATGACGCCGAGAAAATCAAAGTGCTCGAAGAAGCCGGAAAAGTTGCCGGTGAACTCAAAGCGCAAGGCTTAGTTGTGAAGCTCGACGACCGGGAAGGCATTATGCCCGGTGCGAAATATTACGAATGGGAAGCCAAAGGTGTACCAGTGCGAATCGAAATTGGTCCGAAAGATTTGGAGAAAGGTAGCCTCTGTCTCGTTCGCCGGTTTGTCTTGGAGAAAGAAGGCGAGACCGAGCAAGAGCAACGCAAACGCAAAAAGACTTTCGTTCCGTGTGCCGAAGCACTCGCCGGCATCAAGCCGTTACTCGACACGATGCAACGCGAGTTACTGGAACGCGCTCATCTCCTCCGGACCAAGCGCAGCCGGGTGATCAACTCACTCGCCGAGTTTGAGCAATTTTTCAAAGACGGCGGCGGATTTGCCTGGGTACATTGGGCCGGCACGCACGAACAAGAAGAAGAAATGGCCAAACGGTTCGAGACCACGATTCGGTGTATTCCGCTACCAGATCAAATCCCAGCCGACGCTCATGGCACCGGTTCTTGTATTCTCACTGGCCAGCCTTCCGCCCAGCGTGTCGTCATGGCTCGAGCGTATTGAAATGAAACCGTCGGACGCAGAGAAGCACGCCGCGATGCTGGCGAAGATTCGCCGGGATGTGGCGCAACGCCAATCGGGTTACCGGGAACGGGCGCTCAAGATGTTTCCACATTTATGCGCTAGTTGTGGCCGAGAATTTACCGGTAAACGACTACCGGAGCTCACGGTTCACCACAAAGATGGCAACCACCAGAATAATCCGAACGATGGCAGTAATTGGGAGCTGCTCTGCATTTACTGCCATGACCACGAACACGAAAAATATAAGCTGCAAGGCTTGGTGGACGATTTCACGCAACCGGCAGTGACCGAAGTTTCGCGCATGGCAAATCCGTTTGAGAAGTTAGGCGATTTGCTGAAACCTGATAAAAAAACCGGGGCGAGTTGAATACTCGCCCCGGTCTGACCTTTGAATCGTAACAATTAGTTCAAGCTGGCATCCGATTGCATCGCTTCGGCGATGGCATTTTGCCACCGCTGATGCTTCCACGCCGGGAAGTGTTTTTGCAACCACTCCTGCCGAGCGCGTTCCCAACCAATGTCCTTACCGACCTTTTCGCTTTCGATCCATTTGTATTTTTTAATTTCCTCGGCTGTGGATCGGTCAAATTCAGCCAAAGGATCTTGATATCGACGGTTTAATGTCATTTCGAACCCCCTCCTTAGAGGTTAAAAACTTGAGCGAGACAGTAGCCGAGATTGGGCAAAAACGCAACTCCGGCGTGTGTAACAAGTAAGTGACAAGCTAGCGGCTTGCGTCGGAGCGAGTTACGCCGAATAGATTCAGCCTTGCGGGGCGCGGCATCTCAATTTATGGTGGCGGCTGTGAGCGCACAGCAACATTACCGGGAGAAGGTTCGGCACCACGCCCGGCAACGGTTGATTCTCAAATCGGGAGCGAAGCCTTCCGAAATCCTCAGCACGTATAAACAATTTCTAAAAGTCGAGGAGCACCGGCTCCGAATGTTGCAGCACGCCGGCGCGAGCGGCCGGGAAGTGGCGCAAGGACGGGCTCATGTTTTGGATGTGGTGCTCGACCATTTATTCAAAGCCGCTGTCGAGAATGTGCGCCAGCAAGTCGGACAGACACCGGTGCCGTTACTCTTAATAGCCACCGGTGGCTATGGCCGGGGCGAATTGAGTCCGCACTCGGACATCGACATTCTTTTTCTGCACAACACAGCCAGTCGTGGGCCAAAAACGCATCCATTCATTACCGCCGTAGTGGAACAGGTTTTGTACATGCTCTGGGATGTCGGGTTGAAAGTCGGACACGCAACCCGGTCAGTCAGCGAAGCGGTGGCACAGGCGAATGAAGATATGCAGGCAAAGACGGCGCTGATTGAAGCACGATTAATTGTTGGCGAGTCGGCATTTTATGAAATGTTCCGCGAGACACTGGTGAAAGAATGCGTGCGTGGTCACGAAGCCGAATATATCGCCGCCCGAGTGGAAGACCAACGCGTTCGTCATGAAAAACACGGCGATAGCGTCTTCTTGCAAGAGCCGAATGTAAAAAATGGCTGTGGCGGTTTGCGCGATTTCCAAAACTTGACCTGGATGGCATTTTTCAAATACGGCGTGCTGACGCTAACCGAATTGCGCCGGCGCGGTCTTGTCGAAACTTCGGAGCAACGCCAACTCGAAGCGGCGTATGACTTCATCCTGCGTGTCCGTAATTCACTCCATTACTTAACCGACCGGCCGTGCGACAATATCGCCCTCGGCTTGCAATTGCAGTTAGCCGATGAGTTTGGCTACCGGCACCACGACGTTCTGCGGCGCGTCGAAGCCTTCATGCGGGACTATTACACCCACGCCCGGAATATTTTTCTCCTGACCAATGCGCTTGCCGAACGTATGGCGATTCAACCGGCAAAGTTTAAACTCGGCAATCTGCTCCGGCGCGGCAAAAAAGAAGAACCGGTGGACGGATTTTTATTTCACAACAGTTTGATTGAAGCCGCAGCACCGGGAATCTTCCGGGAAGACCCATTGCGCCTCCTCCGCGTGTTCCGGTACGCCCAACAACGCGGTGCGGAGTTAAGCCCGGAATTACGCGGCTTGATTCGACAAAACCTCAAGTTAGTAAACCGGAGTTTCCAAAGTGCTCCGGAGGCGCGCGAAATTTTCCTGACGATTCTCCAGCAAAAAGGTCAAGTCGCTCGCGTCATGCGGATGATGCACGAAGTCGAATTCCTCGGAAAATTCTTACCGGAGTTTGGCCGGTTGACCTGTCTGGTGCAGCATGAATTTTTTCACCAATACACCGCCGACGAACACACGCTTCACGTCCTCGACCACCTCGACCGGATTCTCGACGCCACCGAGAAACCGCATTCGGAATACAAAAAAATCTTTCAGCAACTCGAATATCCACACGTTTTGTGTCTCGCCATTCTGCTCCACGACACCGGTAAAGCCGCCAACGCAAAATTGCATTCTGAAGCCAGCTATGCATTTACCAAAAACGTCGCACATCGACTAAAACTCGGCGAAGACGAAACGGCCCGGTTGATGTTTTTAGTTCGGGATCATTTGAAGCTAAGTCTGCTTTCGCAAAGACGCGACATTGACGACAACGCCACGATTGATGCGGCGGTTCGCATCGTGAAATATCAAGCTGATCTCGATGCTCTGATGTTATTGACGTTTGTGGATGCCGCCGGCACCAGTCTTAAGTCGTGGACGGAGTGGAAAGAAACCTTGTTATGGGAATTATATCGCCGGACGACGCAAGCCATCGAAGGCGGCGAACGCGCTCAAAATATTCTCTCGAAACGCATCGAGCAACTCTACAAGGAAGTCAGTGTTCGGTTAAAAAACCAGTTGCCGCTCGAAGAAATCTACTCGCATTTTGAGTTGATGCCGGCCAGCTACTACATCAACACCAGCGCCGACGATTCTTCGCGCCACTTACAACTGATTCACCAATTTCTGCTACGGCAAATGGATGTTGAGCAAGCGGCGCAGGCACTCGTACCGGTGATTGATTGGCAATCCTTCCCGACTCAAGGCAATTCGCGCGTGACCATCTGCACTTGGGACCGGTTGGGATTATTCTCCAAAATCGCCGGCGCATTTGCAGCGGCTGATTTGAACGTCCTCAGCGCCCATATTTACACTCGTGGCGACCATGTCGTGCTCGATCAATTCGGCGTTTGCGACCGGCAACTCCAAGCCGTCACCGACCCGAAACAAATCCAAGCCGTTGAGCAAATGCTCCAACGCACCTTAACCGATGAAGCGCCGGTGGACTTCCGGCGCGTGCTAGAAAAAATCCGTGCCGCTCGCGGTGCAATCCCGCGCATTCGGGAAGTCCACATTCCCACGCAAATTGAAATCGACAACGACATCAGCGACAGTCGCACCATTGTCGAAGTCCAAACCGAAGACCGAGTCGGCCTGCTTTACACGCTCACCAATACACTCAGTACGCTTAACCTCGACATCAGCTTCGCAAAAATTTTTACCGAAAAAGGCGCCGCCATCGACACGTTTTACGTTCAGGACCATGCCGGTCAGAAAATCACCACCGTTGAGCAACTTGACCAACTCCGGTCGAAGCTGGTCGCGGCCATCGAACTTCTCGCTAGCTAACCATGCCGAAACTCCGGCACTATGAAGTCCTCGCCCGCGTCAGCGGCGTCATTAATTCTTCACTGGAACCTAAGCGCGTTCTCGATCTTGTCCTCCATGAAGCCGTCGCCGCAATGAACGCCACCAGCGGTTCGATCGTGCTGATTGATCCGCACACACAACTTCTCGAAATTGAAGCGGCGACTGGCTTGAACAAAGAAGCTCGGCAACTCAAGCTCGCCATCGGACGCGGCGTGACCGGCTGGGTTGCCAAAAACGGTCAGCCGTTGCGCATACCAGACGTAACTGCCGACTTCCGGTACGTTTCGGTCCGCAAAGATGTGCGCAGCGAACTGGCTGTACCGCTCATTCTCGAAGGCCAACTCATTGGCGTGCTCAACGTTGATTCCACTCGCAAAAATGCCTTCAGCGCCGACGATGAAGAATTGCTCGTGGCACTCGGCAACCACGCCGCAAAAGTGATTCACAATTCGTGGCTCCACGAAGCCGTCGCGCACAACCTCCAACGCCTCGAAGCACTTTTTCAAGTGGCGCAATCCATCATTTCCTCGCTCAACCTTGAAGACATTCTCCAACGCGTGACCGCCGACGCTTGTCGGCTGATGGGTTCCAAAGTTTGCTCGTTGATGTTGCTCAACGCCGAGCGTGACCGGCTCGAACTCCGCGCCTGTCACGGCGCAAGTCCTGATTATCTGACCAAACCGGCGTTGCCAGTAAGCGACAGCCTAATCGGTGGCGTGTTGCGCCGGCGCAAACCAGTCCAAGTTTATAATGTTCAGGAACACGATGCCTACCGGCACATCGAACTAGCCCGGCAAGATGGTTTGGTGTCGTTGCTGTCGGTGCCGATGGTGGTCGGCGAGACGACGATTGGCGCAGTGAGCGTGTACAGCGGCGCACCGTACCGGTACTCCACACAAGATATTCACATTCTCGCCACGCTCGCTAATCTTGCCGCCATCGCTATCACCAACGCCCAGCTTCACGAAAAAGTCGTTCGCGCCGAGGAACAACTCCGGCAGACCGAACGCCTCAGCACGCTCGGTCTCCTTGCCGCCGAAGTCGCTCACGAAATTCGTAATCCGCTGACGGTTATGAAAATGTTGTTTCACTCGCTGGATTTGAAATTTACCGGTAACGATCCCCGTGCCCGCGATGCGGAAGTGGTGGCGGAAAAAATGGATCACCTCAACAAAATCGTCGACCAACTTCTCGGTTACGCGCGCTCCAACGAGCCGCGATTGGAACCGGTCGCGCTGAATCGTGTCGTCGAAGATTTGCTCCTGCTCACGCGCCGGAAACTTCAGCAACAGCATATTGAATTGCGAACTGAATTAGCCGCTGACCTACCGGAGCTGCGCGCTGACCGAGGACAATTGGAACAAGCCTGTCTCAATCTCATTCTGAATGCCGCTGATGCCATGCCGGAAGGTGGCGCGTTGACGATTGCCACTAATCGACATGCAGCCGGGATTCTACTTACATTCACCGATACCGGTATGGGAATGACTGCCGAACAACAGGCTAGGCTATTCGAACCATTCCTCACCACGAAAGTGCGCGGCACCGGTCTCGGCTTGGCAATTGTTCACCGAATCATCGTTGATGCCCATCGGGGTCACATTCACGTAATCAGCGCCCCCGGCAAAGGCACGTCGATGCGAATTGAATTGCCGCTCTAGGCGGTCACGACAGAAGTAGAATCCGTTTTAATACCGGTGCGATACCGTCGGCGAGCCGCTGAAAACCCTGATCAGTCAGATGAACGCCATCCACGGAAGGATGGTTTTGCTCGCATCCGATTAGCTGACGCGTATCGAGCAGATAAACATTTCGATCTCCTTGCCGCTGCATCCGCCGGTAGATATTGAGTACGATTTTGTTTTCGGCATTTCCTTCGTCATCACCAAGATAATTGGCTTTCGCAAATTTAATTTTCGTCATGAGCAATAGCGGCAACTTCGGCCGGCGCAATCGAAGGGCATCGAGAAATGGCGCATAATCCGCCTGCATTCGCCTCAAGTCCATATTGGCGACGCAATCTACCACGAGGCAAGCCATGTCCAGCTCATCGAGCAATGGAATAAGTTCGCGGTCGCATTGACCGTTACCGGAAAAGCCAAGATTCACCACATCAATTCCAAGCTTCCGTCCTACCACCGGCACAAAACCGTTCGCCACGCGGGAGGCACAACCACCTTGCGTGATGGATGTGCCGTAGAAAACCACCGGCGGCTTGCGCCGGTAAGAGGTCGGCGCGCTGAGCTTTGCACCGGGAGCAAGCCCAATTTCAAGACGGATGAGATCATTATAAGTCGGCAGATAAATCGTGAACTCGCACAACTTTTTCGCCAAGCCGGTGAAGAACTGCACGATGTAAGGTTCTCTTGCAATGGTCGGTTTACTGGAACTCCAGTAAGTCATCTTCCTCGGTGAGCCTTCGTAGAGATCAAGCCCACTCATTCCAACGGCGCACATATGCGGCATCGCAAGGTCCGGTCGACCATGCTGAACCCGCACACTGAGCACCGGTGAGTCCGTCTTGAAACGAACCCGTCCGCCGCTGGGCATCGTGCCAAGTTCCCAAAGCGCATCCCGCAATATGCTTTTGGCGCGTTTCGGAAACCGGTAAAATTCGCCACCGTTCTCCTTGAACCACGGCAAACCCGCCACCGCAAACGGCGCCGCATTGACCGTGTGCCATTCAAAACTGCCTTCGGTTTTGACACCGGCGGCTTGAAAATTCTTATCGAGATCTTCGATGCGTTTACTCATTACACAAGCGCCGCTAAGCTACCGGCCTTCACCAGTTCGTCTTCCATCTCGATAATTTCTTTGATGTTCTGGAGGAACCACGGGTCGATTTTGGTGAGACGGTGGATTTCTTCGGCGGTGAAACCGGCGCGGAAGGCGTGCCGGATATAAAAAACACGTTCGGCGCACGGCGTGATGAGTTTGCGTTCGATTTCTTCGCGGGGCCGGAGCGTCCGGTCGCCGCCCCATTTGCCGCCGTAGAGACCGGAGGCGCCGATTTCGAGGCCGCGTAGCGCTTTCTGAAAACTTTCTTTGAACGTCCGCCCGATGGCCATGACTTCGCCAACACTTTTCATTTGCGTGGTCAGCGTCGGGTCGGCTTGCGGAAATTTCTCGAAGGCAAACCGGGGAATCTTGGTGACGACATAATCAATGCTCGGCTCGAAACTCGCCGGTGTGGTGCGCGTGATGTCGTTCGGAATTTCGTCGAGCGTGTAACCGATGGCGAGTTTGGCGGCAATTTTCGCAATCGGAAAGCCGGTCGCCTTCGACGCCAGCGCGCTGCTCCGGCTAACGCGCGGATTCATCTCGATGATGACTTGCCGGCCGTTTTCAGGATTGACGCCAAACTGAATGTTCGAGCCGCCGGTCTCGACGCCGATTTCGCGGATGCAAGCGAAGCTGGCGTCACGCATGATTTGCCATTCTTTGTCGGTCAACGTCTGAATCGGCGCGACGGTAATGCTATCGCCGGTGTGCACGCCCATCGGATCAAAATTTTCGATGGAGCAAACGATGACGCAGTTGTCGGCTTTGTCGCGCATCACTTCGGTCTCGTATTCCTTCCAGCCGATGAGCGATTCCTCGACGAGGATTTCGGAGACCGGCGAAGCTTCAATACCTTCTTGCGCCATGCGGTCAAATTCTTCTCGGTTGTAGGCGATGCCACCACCGGTGCCGCCGAGCGTGTACGCCGGACGGATGATGACCGGAAACCGGCCAATTGTGCGCGTGACTTCACGGGCTTCGTCGAGCGTGTGGGCGACACCGCTCACCGGTAAGTCGAGACCGATTTTCTGCATCGCCTCTTTGAATTTTAACCGGTCTTCCCCCTTCTCAATCGCCTCGGCTTTCGCGCCAATCATTTCGACGCCGTGTTTCTGGAGGACACCGGAACGCCAGAGCGCCATCGCGACATTGAGACCGGTCTGACCGCCGAGTGTTGGCAGGAGCGCGTCCGGTTTTTCTTTTTCGATAATTTTTTCAATGGCCGCTGGCGTGATGGGCTCGATATATGTCGCATCGGCAAACTCCGGGTCGGTCATGATGGTGGCCGGGTTGGAGTTGACGAGGACGACTTTGTAGCCTTCTTCGCGAAGCGCTTTGCAGGCTTGGGTGCCGGAGTAATCAAACTCGCACGCTTGGCCGATCACGATGGGGCCACTGCCGATGATTAAGATTTTATGGAGGTCGGTCCGTTTTGGCATGGCTTACCGATTACACGGATTCGCCGGATTTTTCCATCCAAAACGCGCTATTGCAGTGTGGCGCCCGGCAGAATGGGAACAACACTGGGGTGTTTATCGCGGGCGGCTTTGAGACGGTTAAGGATGTCGGTCAGCGTGGTGTTGCCGGGTTCGACCTGCAATGCTGTCGAAATTCTCTCAATCGCGCCGGTCAGATTACCGGTCCGTTCGTACAATGCCGCGCAGTTGAAATAGGCGTTGAGATTTTTCGGGTCGAGCGCAATGGCCTGATCGTACGCCGCAATTGCGGCTTCATACCGGCCGAGACTGGTGAGCACCACCGCCCAATTAATAAAAATGCTGGGATTGTTGGAATTGATGACGGCGGCAATGGCGAGCTCCGGTAAGGCTTTTTCGGGATGGCCGCTGTTGGCAAATGCGGCGGCGAGATTGAGACGAACGAGTTGGTTGCTGGCGTCGAGGTCGCGCGCCCGCTGGAGCGGTTCGATGGCGTCTTCAAATTTTTTGAGATTGATGAGTGAGTTGCCCCAGTTGATGAAAACCATCGTGTTATTTGGATTAAGTTTTTCGGCGCGGCGCAATTCTTCGATGGCATCTTCGTACCGGCCCAGTCGGTCGAGACAATAGGCGACGTTGACGAGGGCGTTGACGTTGGCCGGCTCGAAAGCGAGCGAACGACGGAATTGGTCGAGGGCGAATTCAAACTTACCGGTATTTACCAAATCAATTCCACGACCTTGGTAGAGCGCGGCGCGAGCGGGATCGCGTTGCCGGATTGGTTCGGTACCGGTGGGCATGACCAGTCCGGATTCGACCGGAGCCGTCACAGCAAACACCGGCAGACCGGTCAGCAATAATAAGATGAAGCAACGCCAATTCATTTCGCTGGTAAATCTAACAAATCCCCGGTAGTTTTCCTAGCTGTAGGCGAGATGAATCTGAGCTTCGGTTATAACACCAACGGGTTTGCGCATCACCAACTCGGTGAAGCGCTGCAAATCATTGCCGATTGCGGCTATACCGGCGTGGCATTGACGCTGGACACGCACCATTGCAATCCATTCACCACCGAGCCGGCTGACCTCGTAAAACTCGGTCAATTACTTAAAAAACTTAATCTGCGAGTCGTCATCGAAACCGGCGCGCGCTTTCTGCTCAACCCCGACCGGAAACATTATCCGACACTCATCAGCACCGATGGCCGACAAATCCGAATTGAATTTATGCGCCGGGCAATTGACATCGCGCATGAGTTAAACGCCGAATGCGTCAGCTTTTGGTCCGGCATGTTGGAGCCGGAGACGACCGAACAAAAAGCTTGGGATTGGCTCGTAACCGGTTGTCTGCAACTCTCCGAACACGCTAAACGTCGTGGTGTTCAACTCGCGTTCGAGCCGGAGCCCGGCATGTTGGTGGACGACATGGCGAAGTTTGAGGTTCTGAAAAAACATATCACCAGTGCCCGGTTCGGATTGACGCTCGACATCGGTCACGTGTTTTGCACCGAGACCGCGCCGCTCCGTCAAGTCTATGGCCGATTTTCCAATCTCGTTCGCAACATCCACATCGAAGACATCCGCGACCGCAAACACGAGCATCTGATGTTCGGCGAAGGTGAACTCGATTTCCCCGCCATTTTGCGCGTGATTGCGGAAAATAAATATACCGGCCTCATCAACGTCGAACTCTCGCGCGACAGCCATCAGGCACCGGATGTCTGCCGGCGCTCTATGGAATTCCTCCAAGCCGTATGCAAAAAGATTACCGGCCCATCGTCGGCTACGCCTTAAACGCATTCCCCTGCGAAACTTTTGCAGACTGGTGGGAGTGCCTCAATACCGACGTTCTCGAAATCAAGCGGCGCGTTTTCCCGGATGAAAAATTTCCCATCGAACTGCGCTTTTCAGAGCGACTCATCCAAGAATTAACGCCAAACCGGGTGGTGCAACTCAAAAACTTTTTCACCGCCAACGGTCTCACGCTCGTGACGGTAAATGCGTTTGTCATGCCGCATTTTCACGGCGCACCGGTGAAAGAACGCGCTTATCTACCGGCCTGGCACGAAAGCGATGCCCGGCTAAATTTCACTAACCGCTGCGTGGATTTGCTAGCGCAACTTACCACCGGTGGCTCGGTGAGCGTTCCATTCGGCGCATTGAAACCGGTGACACTCGCTGAAGTTGCGCCGAATATTCTGAAGGCCGGTGAACACGCCGCCCGGCAAGGTTGCGTCCTCGCGCTCGAACCGGAGCCCGGTTTGTGTGTCGAGACGACGGCGGAAGTCATGGAATTTTTCACCCGCTTCGTACCGGAGCGGCTGCGTCCGCATCTCGGAGTCAATTTTGATCTCGCCCACCAACTGGTAGAGTTTGAAGATTTACCGGTATCATTAGAATTACTCCGGCAACACAACATTCCGGTCGCCAAAATTCACGTTTCCAACGCCGCCGAAATGTCGGAATTAAAATCGTTTTACGCCGATTCGATTTATCTGCATCAAGTGACCGGTTGTGATGCCAGTGGGCGGCGCGTTTATTTTTCACTCGATTGGCCGGCGGAGACACCCGCCGGCATCACGAGGTACCGGTGTCATTACCACCTACCGGTATTTCCTAGCGAACTGGAATCCACTTTACCGGAGGTTGAAGATTTTCTTCGGCACCTCGGTCGGCACTCGGCGCCGTTGATTATCGAAACTTATACTTGGCCGGAGCAATTGCGTGGACGGCAGCATCTCGTGGACAACATTTGCCGAGAACTCAACTGGGTGCGCAGTAGTTTATTCCGCCGGTAAGCACCGCTGAAAATTGTCTTGCAGTGAATGCGAGATGGTCTATATTTGCGACAGTTAACCGGAGATACCTTATGAAGATTATGAAACTAACAGTGTTGGCAGTTACCATGTTAGGTCTGAGTGCGATAGTCCAAGCCGCCCCAATCGACTCTATCGAATCGGCTGTTGCTAAACCAACTTTACAAAAAGTGGATTTATTTCTCGGTGAACAAATCGTCGCAACCCAACTATCTAAGTTGGGCGTTAGCACCGAGCAAGCCCAAGCCCGTCTGGTGAAGCTTGATGATGCACAGCTTACGCAACTCGCCGCAGAAGTCGATAAGCTCAACGCCGGTGGTGACATTCAAACCGACGACCCGCATCCATGGGGCCCCATCGGCTGTATCTTCAAACAGATTGGCATCACGATTGTACACGTCTTCAAAGTCTTATTCTGCTGGACAGACGTTCCTTAAAACTTCACTCTCTAACTAGCAACCGGCTCCGATTCTATCGCAGCCGGTTTTTTTTTATCGTTTTGCGGCCGGCGAATTACTCGCCGGTGACTCGAACCGGAAGATGGTTTCGTTTGGCCGGGCGAGATTGAGCTTATTGCGAGCAGTGCGTTCGATATAGCTCGCGTCGGATTTCAACGCCTCAATTTCTTGACGCTGCTGCTTTTCAAGGCTTTCTAAGCGGATAACTTCAGAGTCCAACCGCTGGAGTTCAATTTCCATATTGTGACGCCGGTGCCACGCTGGCAAGAACAACACCAACGCGACACCCGCCGCGACAATGCCGATAAAAACCAGAAACCCCAACGATTGAACGCGCTGCCAAACCGCGCGCCAATTAATCTGATTAGAGCTTGCCTCCATAAATGGCGTGCTTACCGAGTAACTCCTCAATCCGGAGTAATTGGTTATACTTACAAACTCGGTCAGTCCGGCAGAGCGAGCCGGTCTTAATCTGGCCGGCATTCGTGGCTACCGCGATATCCGCAATGGTATTGTCCTCGGTCTCGCCACTACGATGGCTAATGACCGCCGTATAACCGGCTTCCTTCGCCATCTCAATCGCGTCGAGCGTTTCCGTCAACGAACCAATCTGATTTACCTTCACCAAAATCGAATTCGCCGTACCGGTATCAATCCCGCGCTTGAGAAACTTCGTGTTAGTCACAAACAAATCATCACCGACGAGCTGCGTCTTATCGCCAATCGCGTCTGTCAATTTCTTCCAACCCGCCCAATCGTTCTCGGACATGCCGTCCTCAATCGAAATAATCGGATATTTTTTCTGGAGGTCTTTGTAAAACGCCACCATGTCATCGGCGTTCCGCTTCGAGCCGTCGGATTTCTTGAACACATACTTACCGGTGGTCTTGTCAAAGAATTCACTCGCCGCCACGTCGAGTGCGATGAACACATCTTTGCCGAGCTTATAGCCGGCATTCTTCACCGCCGCCGCGATGACCTCGAGTGCGTGCTCATTGCTGTTGAGCTTCGGCGCGAAACCACCTTCATCACCGACTGCCGTGGAAAGTTTGTTGGCTTTCAGCACCGCCTTGAGTGCGTGGAAAATTTCCGCACCCATCCGCAACGCTTCCCGGAAACTGTCCGCGCCTTTCGGCATCACCATGAACTCTTGGCAATCAATCGGCGCATCGGAGTGCGCGCCACCATTCATAATATTCATCATCGGCACCGGCAACACCTTCGCATTCGGCCCACCGAGATATTTGAATAACGGTTGCCCGACTGCGTCCGCCGCCGCGTGTGCTGTCGCCAACGACACGCCCAAAATTGCATTCGCGCCGAGCTTCGATTTCGTCGGCGTTCCATCAAGCGCAATCATCGCTTGGTCAACGGCCACCTGATCCAGCGCGTCGAATCCGGTCAACGCCTTGGCGATGGTCGTATTGACATTGGAAACCGCTTTCAGCACGCCTTTACCGAGGTAGCGGCTCTTGTCACCGTCGCGCAACTCCAGCGCTTCGTGCTCACCGGTGCTGGCGCCGCTCGGCACCGCCGCGCGACCAAACGCGCCGCATTCGAGATGCACGTCTACTTCGATGGTTGGATTACCGCGGGAATCGAGAATCTCGCGGGCTTGAATTTGAGTAATCTTAGTCATTGAAAAAACTATCTCCTTTTTCTGATTCTATAAGTCTTGCCGTCGGCGTTCAAGAAATTAAACACGCGCCGCGGCAATTACTGAGTCCAAGGTGCGCGCAATCCCAAGCGAAGCGCGCTCCGCATCGTCACCGGGCGGAAAAACCGGCGCGCGGTCTTGCCGGATACATTCGGCGAAATGCGCTAGTTCGAGCGCGAACGGCGCAAGTATGTGCGCCGGTGCCTCCGGTGGAGTCATCCGAATAATTTCACTCTTACCGGCACGCACGATGGAAAAATCAGAAGGCCACGCCGGCGGCATCCACGGATTCGAAATCAGAATTCGGCCGGTCGTGCCGACAATTTCCGCGCCATAACTCGGTTCCGACTCGAAGCTGCAACAAAAATTCGCCGTCACATCCTCCGGAAACACCAACATTCCGGTCAGCGTCAAATCCACACCGGTCACCGGATCAAAATGCGCATTAGCCTGCACACGGATTGGTTCCACACCGGTCACCGCTTGCGCCAGACTCACACAATAACAACCGATGTCGAGCAGCGCCCCACCGCCGGCATCTCGCTGGTAACGCATATTACTGGCTTCGCGACCTTGACTCATCCGGTGGGAATTGATGTGGAGAACGCGGCCAATTTCACCGGCGTGGATCCGGCGGAGAATCTCCGGCAGCTGCGGATGAAACCGGTACATGAATGCTTCCATCAGCCAGCGCCGGTGTGTGCGGGCAGCGGCGAACATTTGCGCGGCGTCGCCAGCATTACAGGCGAGCGGTTTTTCGCAAAGTACATGCTTACCGGCGGCGAGCGCGCGGCAAGTCCACTCGCAATGCAGGCCGTTGTGAAGCGCGATGATGACGGCGTCTACGTCGGGATCGTGGAGCAGGCAATCGTAGCCGGTATGCGCGCGCGGGATGCCAAGTTGCGCGGCGGTCGCGCAGACCCGGTCGGCATCGCGACTGGCGATGGCGACGAGTTCAAGGCCGGGCAGCAGCCGGCACGCCGCCGCATATTTGCCGACAATCGAGCCGGTGCCGAGGATGCCGAAGCGCGTGTTCATCACCGGCAGATTAGCCGGAGACGGTTACCAAGTCAGCCAGAAAGCGCGAATGAAATAAATCATCCCGGTAATTCCCGGGGCAAAACTGAGCAGCCACAGCGGTTGTTTTTTCATTAACGCACCCAACGCTGAGACGATGATGGCGACTTGCAGATACAAAACGGCTTTACCGAAAAGACCGGCAAACTTGGCGGCGACATCGCGATTTTTTTCGTGGTCGGCAGCGGCGTTTTTGATTTCTTTTTTCTCGGCATCGTACCGGCTGGCGTCTTTCGCAATCCGGTCGATGGCTTCCTTGTACTTAGCTTGTACCGGCTCGGCCGCCGGCAACATCGCCAAGCTCAACGCCTCGCGCTGGAGTTCGTAGGTGTGCTGCTTGATGCTTTTGGCTTGGTAAAACGCCCATTGGTCGGACGCGAGAATCTGTTCGCTCATCGCTTTGCCGGAGTAACCACCGGCTTTCGAGGAACCGAGCGTGGCAGACGCTGAAAAAATCAACGTCGTCAACGCCAGCCAGTTCAACCATTTTTCTTTTTTGTCATCTGCCATAAAAATCTCCTCTTGGGTCGCGTAGAAAACCCAATCTTGCACTGAAAGGCAAGCCAGAAATGCCAGGCAAAACTTGACTATTCCGGCGCGGTCTACTATTCACCCACCATGAAGAAGGTCACTCTCCTTTGCATTGGTGCCGGTGGACGCGGCGCTGGGTATTGCTCGTTTGCGCTGGAACATCCCGACCGGTTGGCGGTTGTCGGCGTCGCGGAACCCCGTGAGTTTTTCCGGCAGCGACTGGTCGCTGCCCATCACATCGAATCGAAATTTACTTTCACCGATTGGCGTGAAGCGGCGAAACAACCGCGTCTAGCCGATGCCGTGCTGATTGCCACGCAGGATGCGATGCACGCGGAGCCGGCGATTGCATTTGCCAAACTTGGCTATCACATCTTGTTGGAAAAACCGATGGCACCGAACGCGAAAGATTGCAAACGCATCGTCGCGGCGGTGAAACGCTCCGGTGTGATGTTTGCCGTTTGCCATGTGATGCGCTACACGACCTACACACGCCGCCTCAAGGCATTGATTGAATCTGGCGTCATCGGCGATGTGGTGAGCGTGCAGCATCTTGAACCGGTCGGCTATTGGCATCAAGCCCACTCGTTTGTGCGCGGGAACTGGCGCAACACCGCCGAATCGTCGTGCATGTTGTTGGCGAAATCCTGTCACGACATCGACTGGCTCCGGCACATTATGGCGGTGCCATGCGAAGCCGTCACATCGTTTGGCGGACTGAAACATTTCCGGAAAGAAGCGAAACCGAAAGAAGCCGGTGACGCGCGCTATTGTCTGGATTGCGCCTACGAATCGAATTGCCCGTATTCCGCAAAGAAAATTTACCTCGGCCGATTGGAACGCGGCGAAAAAGGTTGGCCGATGGATATTGTAACCCCGGTCGTCACCACAGAAAATCTCACTGCCGCTCTCCGGCAAGGTCAGTACGGCCGGTGCGTTTACGAATGCGACAACGACGTCGTCGATCACCAAGTGGTCAACCTCCAATTCGCCGGCAACCGTTCCGCGAGTTTTACAATGACCGCGTTCAATGCTGCTGGTCACCGGCAAACCCGCGTCTTTGGCACACGCGGCTCGCTAGAAGGCGATGGCGTCGTTATCCGCCATACTGATTTCCTCACCGACACAACAAAAACAATTGACACCAACACCGCCGCGGACGGCTCGCTGCTCAGCGGTCACGGTGGCGGTGATTATGGATTAATGGATGGCTTTGTCCGAGCCATCGGAGAGAATGATCCTCTGCAAATTTTGTCCGGCCCGGACGAATCGTTGGAATCGCATTTGATGGTTTTCGCCGCCGAAGAAGCGCGCCTCAAAAATCGCGTCATCAAATTATAACCATGAAAACAATCCTCGCGTTCAGCATCGCGACCGCATTCATCTGGACAATCACAGCACTTGGCGCGCCGGCAACCGCCGTCAGTTTACGCGGTGTTTTTATCTGGTCGAACGAAGGCGGTCAGAAACACCAACTCGATGCCAAACTTACGCCCACCGGTACAAATGAATGGCACGCAGTTTGGAATTTCGACTGGAAACAACGTCCAGTGACTTTCACCGGTACCGTCAAAGGCAGTCTGCAAAATGGTCCTGTCACCGGCACGGGTGATTCAACCGATGGCCGTCGGCGTTTTACTTTTGTCGGCACTGCTAAGGATGGCGCGATTACGTTTGAGCACTACGAAGTTACGCACGGCAAAAATCGCACCGGTACCGGCGAACTGCGGGCCGCAAATTAGAATTGCTCTAAAAACCGCACGTCATTCTCTGTGAACAGCCGGATGTCGGTGATGCCGTATTGAATCATCGCCAACCGCTCAATGCCGAAGCCAAACGCCCAGCCGGTATAAGCATCGTCCGGATAGCCGACGGCTTTGAACACATTCGGGTCCACCATTCCGCAGCCGGCAATTTCAATCCATTCCTTGCCGCGTGAGCGAAAGAACGGCGTGCTGAGGTCAATCTCAAAACTCGGTTCGGTATATGGGAAAAAATGCGGACGGAACCGGACTTGCGTGGCCGGGTCTAACAGCTGCTTAAAGAAAAATTCGACCGTGCCTTTGAGATCGGCAACGGTAATGTTTGTGTCCACGCACAAACCTTCGATTTGATGAAAGGTCGGGCTATGGGTGGCATCAGGATTATCGCGGCGAAAAACCCTTCCCGGTGCAACGATCCGAATCGGCGGTTTTTGTCGTAACATCGTGCGAATCTGTACCGGCGATGTATGTGTGCGCAGAAGGTACCGGCCATATTTTTCGTGCGGAGGCAAATCCACATACAGCGTGTCTTGAATGTCACGCGCCGGATGATTCGCCGGTGTGTTCAGCGCGTCGAAGCAATGCCATTCGTCCTCGATTTCTGGACCGTCCTCCACTGCGAAACCCATTCGCTGAAAAATTTCGACAGCGCGTTCGAAAATTTGCGTGAGCGGGTGTTGATGGCCGAGGTGGTGCCGGCGGCCGGGTAAGGTGGTGTCAATCGCTGGACCGGTGGTGACGACTTTAGCTTCGAGTTCTTCGCGTTTGCCGGCAATGGCGGCGGTGAGAGCGGTTTTAACTTCGTTGGCCAGTTTACCGATGACTGGCTTTTGGTCTTTCGGAAGTGTGCCCAGTTTTTCAAGGAGGCCGGTCAACGAACCTTGCCGGCCGAGGTATTGGCCTTTGAGTTGGTCGAGTGCCGGTAAATCGGCACAGCCGGCAATGGCGGCGACACCTTCGGCGCGGAGCGCATGAAATTGTTGCTCAAGTTCAGTCATAGCAGAAACACGGTAGCGAAACTGGTGCCGGCAGGCAAGCCTTGACTCGGGTGCCGGGCTATGGCAGAAAGCCTGCAACGTTTACGGAGAAAATTATGATGCCAGTCAAATTTGGAATTATCGGTTGCGGTGCCATTGCTCAACGCCGGCACATCCCAGAACTCGCCGGCAATCCTGACGCCAAAGTCGTAGCACTTTGTGATCCGGTACCCGGACGCGCAGCGGAATTAGCAAAAAAATTTGGCGGCCAACCATTCACTTGCCACAAAGAAATGCTCGCGGAAGCTGACCTCGACGCCGTGGTGGTGTGCGGGCCGAATTGGCTGCATGCTTCGCAAACGTTGGACGCACTGAAGGCTGGCAAGCATGTGTTGGTAGAGAAACCGATGGCTTGTACTCGCGCCGAGGCGAAGGCAATGATTGCCGCCGCCAAAAAGGCCGGTAAGTTTTTGATGGTGGGGCAAAATCAGCGGTTGATGTCAGCACACCAAAAGGCAAAACAGATTCTCAAGACCGGTGTACTCGGCAAAGTCTTGACGTTCCGCACATCGTTCAAACATCCCGGCCCGGATGGCTGGTCGGTGGATGGCGCGAAGAGTTGGTTTTTTAGAAAAGCGGAAGCGGTAATGGGCGTCACCGGCGATCTCGGGGTACACAAAGCCGATTTGATGCGGTGGTTGCTCGGACAAGAATTTACCTCGGTGTCAGCAGTAATCACAACTCTCGACAAACGTGGTGCCGATGGCAAAATATTGCAGCTCGATGACAATGCGTATCTGTTGTTGAAGACCACCGGTGGCATTGTCGGCAGCGTGGAAATTTCTTGGAGCAATTACGGCATGGAAGACAACATGACTGTGATCTATTGCCAAAAAGGTGTCATGTATTTGGGCACCGACCGCGAATATGGCGTCATCGTCCAATACCGGAATGGCAACAAGGAACTCCATAAAGTTGGTGAAATGTCGACCAACACAAAGCAAGTTGGCAGCGGCGTTTCCACTGCATTCACCCGCTCAATTCTCGCGGGCAAAAAACCGGAAATCGACGGCATGGAAGGCTACCGGTCGCTGGATATAATTTTGACCGCGATGGAATCTGCCAAAGCCGGTAAGACGCTGAAAATCGCAAATTAATCCGCGAGCCTGACCAACTCGCCAGTCATGAGAAAAAACAATAACTGTTCCGCAACCGCAATACCGGCGACTTGCCGGAGCGCATCCACATAGGCTTGCATTTGCTTCCGGTACCGTTCGACATCCGGCTGCGCGTCGGTTTTATAATCTACCAACACCCACCGGTCCCCTTCCCGGAACAATAAATCAATTTTCCCTTCCATCGCACCGGCGACGAACGGCAACTCCCGGTAAACCTCTTCCGCTTTCGCAACTCGCTTGAACAATTCTGATTTCAGCGCTTGTTCAACCAACTTACAAACCTCGTCCGGTAACCCGCTCGCGTCCATTCGTTCCAACGCTTCATGAACCACCACACCGAATTCCATCGCCGCCGCTCGCACACCACCGATTTCCTCCTCCTCCAGTTCCGCTTCGTGCGCCAGCTTCGATGGACTCACTCGAACCGCCGGCACCACTGCCCGCGCCAGTAATACCGTCCGCGCCGCCAACCACTCGCGCCGGCGCGCAATTTCCTTCACGCCTTTCGCGTTCGGATCCAACTCGACCTGCAACGGCGGTAGTGCCGTTGGCTTCGCGTCCAACTCCGCGACGTTCACATCCCTCATCAATTCCGCCGGAACATTTTTTAAGCCCGGTTCCAAGTGCCGACTGCGCCCCGGTTTCTTCTCCGGCATGAACCACGGCAACACCAGCAACTCCTTCGCCCGCGTCGCCGCCACGTACAGCAGCCGGATTGTTTCCGCGTCGTCACGTTGCGTCTGACGCTCATTCGCCGACTCGAATCCAGCTGTCTTAAACTTTCCGAACCGCAGTTGATCCGACAACAGACTTGCGCCGCGATCCTGCGACTCACCGCAGAGATCCGCCATCACCACCACCGGAAACTCCAAACCCTTCGCGCGGTGCACCGTCATCACCCGCACCACGTCATCGCCTTCTTCCGTTGACGGCGACGGCTCTTCCTCAAACTCATCGAGCACGCTCCTCCGTAAGCGCCGGGCAAACGCACACAACGACCGCAATCCCGCCGCTTCCAGCGCCCGCGCCAATTCCAGCGCCTTCAACAAGTTCAGTACGCACGATTCGCCGTCCGGCTTCGTTGCAAACACCTCGCACATCTTCGTCGCCGTCATCGCCTCTTCAACAAATCCCGCCACAGAAAACTCGTGCCGGCGCTCGTGCAATTTTCGGAGCAGCGCCGGGGATTCGAGTTTACCGGTGACCAGTTCGTCGTCCGTCCAACCGAACACCGGTGACCGCAACACCGCAACAAGGCTCAGCTTATCCGCCGGGTTGTCGAGGTAACAGAGCAACGACGCCAGTGTCTGGATTTCCTGGCGCACGTAAAAATCTTTACCGCCGATGACCCGGTACGGCACTTCGTACCGGCGCAGCGCATCGAGGAATATCTCCTGCGCCGTCGTCGTGCAGAACAACACCGCCATCTTGTTCCAATCATAATCGCCATGCAGACGCTTCAGACATTTGGCGACGGCCTCCGCCTCCAGCGGCCGCACATCTTTCTTCGCCTTCAAATCTTTCGCCTCCGGCAACAGCCGCCAAACCGCTGGCTCACTCGCCGCATTCTTCGGTGCGGCTTCCAGCGCGACGTAATCCGGCTGAAAATCGCTCCGGAACAGCACCGGAGCAAAAACCTTGTTCACCCAGTCAAGCAAAGTCGAGTGCGAACGAAAGTTTGTCTGAATCGTCAGCTTGTTTTTCTTCGCGGCAACAGCTTGGTACAACTCGATGTCGGCGCCGCGAAACGCATAAATGGATTGCTTCGGATCGCCAACAAGGAACAGCTTACCCGGCGTTCCGCCGTCGAGCATTTCGACAATCTCGACTTGCACCGGGTCGGTGTCCTGAAATTCGTCCACGAGAATGTGACGGAACCGGCGCTGCAAATCCTCGCGCACATCGACGTGTTGTTTCAGTAGGTCGCGAGACTTCGACAGCAGATCGTCGAAATCCAGCAGCACTCGCTCCCGTTTCATCTTGTCGTAGTGCTCGACAAATCCGCGCAGCCAAGCCAGCGCATCACGCAACAACGCGTCAGCCAGTCCGCCGCGAAGTTTTTCAATTTGCTCGCCGAGTTTCTTCGCCTCGTCGAACAACTCGTGCGGTTTCCATTTCTGTCCCTTCAATTTCGTCCGCAACGGCGACGCCGTCAGCACGAGTGACTCCGCTTCCCACGCCGCCACGCCTTCGCATTGCGCCAGCCGGTCAACCCAGTCCACAATGCACTTCGCAAATTCGTCGTCGGCATTTGCTTTGGCGCGCAACATCTCAATCTCGCCGACATACCGCACAATCTCCGACAGCGCCGCCGGTTTCTTCGCCGGAGTCACTGCATTAAGTTTGTGCCGCTCTTCGACAACGAGTTTTGCCAGCGACCACAACTGCTCCGGCGTCACGCCGACCGCCAGCAACCGGCGCAACGGCGAACGTTCCTCCGGAGTCTTTGCCGCTTCGCGCGCAAACCAGTCGACCCACGCCTCCTCGCGGAGCAAGTCGGCTTGCAACGCATCAGCGACTTGGAATTGTGGGTCGACGCCCGCCTCGACCGGCCGTTCTTTAAATAGCCACGCGCAAAACGAATGAATCGTCGAAATCTGTGCGCGCTCCAAATCGGCAAGGCTCGCGTCGTTGAGTTTTATCCGAAGCCGCTCCTTCAATTCGCCGGCGGCTTTCTCGGTGAAAGTGATGGCAGCAATTTCAGTGAGTCGGACACCGGCACCGATGGCGGCAAGAATGCGACCCACAAGCAATGTTGTTTTTCCCGTGCCGGCAGCAGCCTCGACGAGATAGGTCGTCGCGAGGTCGTTGGCGGCGAGGTCGCGGGCGCGTTGGTCAAGGAGGCCGCTCATTCAATCTCCTTCACCGCGAGAAATGGCGCGAGCCGTTTGTCTTCGATTTTCCGTTCGGCAAGTTGTTCGATGCCGTTGCCGCAAATCGAACGGTAATCGCAGTAGGCGCATTTGTTGTGACCGGTGTATTGCGGAAATTCACCAGCGCGCAGCATTGCGGAAAATGTTTTCAGAATTTTTTCAAGGTCACCGGCGCGGTTCTGGAGCGCCTCGCCACTAAAACTGACGTACTTGCCACTACTGAGATAAGCATACTCGCTGGAGACGACTTCGAGGCCGAGCGCACGTTCCGCAGCGAGCGCGTACAGCGGCAACTGCAACGCCTCGCCGCCATCGAAGGCGTCATCCTTCTTGTGATATAGCTTGCCGGTTTTGTAGTCGATGATCCGGGCGCGCTTACCGGACAAATCAACGCGGTCGATTCGTCCACGCAACGTCAATCCCAACACCGGCGTCGGGCCAAATGTTTTTTCAAATTCGCGTGGCACGAGGTCATCGGCGCGTACGATTTCGAAGTCGAGAAACTTCAAGAGGTCGCGCAATAGCGATGCACGACGCAATGACCAGACAACCGGTAGACCGGTGACACCATCGCGCTCAAACTCGTCGAGGCGTTTCTCTGTCAACTCGCGAAGCTGCCGGCGGTAGGTCTCGCGCTGTTTTGGTTGGAGAGGTAGCGATGTCTGCTTGTAGAACGCTTCGAGAATATCGTGGACAGCAGAGCCGATCTCGCCGGCGTCGGCGCTCCAGATGTGCTCGGGTTCTTCCCATCGTTCGAGGTCAAGCGTTTGTTTGCAGAAATACTTGAATGGACAGAAGGCGAACGTTTCCAATTGCGTCGGTGCGATGACGAGTTTTTCGAGCGTAATACCGGCGGCAGGCGCAAGGCCGTCAAACGCTGTCAACTTCGTTTCACCCCAGCGAGTTTGCTCTGCTGTCAGACCAGCGGCGAGGTGTGGAGATATTTCCGTTAGCAACGCGACCGGTAGATGTTTGGTTTTCAGCAACGCAAAATCGAACTCACGCGAATCAATTGCATCGGTGTCATGCGCGAATCTACTGAGGGGAATCCGGCGTTCGTCGAGCTTGAATGGCCGGAGCAAACACGACAGCAGACGCGGCCGGGCGGAACCGGCGTCAATCCGCGGATAACTGAACACCAGTTGAGTCCGGGCTGTGCCGGCCGTCAAATCAAGAAGCAAACGCTCCTCGTCGTAACCGCGACGTTTCAGAGGTAGGACCGGACTAATCGGCCGGCGCTCATCGTCGAGCAAAAGCGGATCTTCGCGAATAACACGCGGAAAACTTTTCTCGACGAGACCGAGAATGACAACGAAATCAAAACTCAAACCGCGCGCTCCCATCACGTCGCTGACGAACAGACCACCGCCTTGGAATTTTTCCGATTGTTCGCGACCGGCATCGAGCGCTTTACCGGCAAACTCGGCGAAGGTTTCAAAAGTCACCGGAGTTTGGACGGCGTCTAATTCGGCGAGCGATTGAATGGCGGTGACGACCGGCGCGTGGTGGCCGCCGAGTTTCTGGAAGGCCGGAACGATGACGTCGATAAATTGTTGCCAACCGCCCTGTCGAGGTAAAGCGTCGGTGGCGGTGAAAAGTTCTTCGACAAAATTCGTCAACTCACCGGTCTGTTCGGAGCGGTGGAGCCGGTCACGCCATTGTTGTTTACCGGCGATGATGCCGAGTTCGACGGTGAGCGCGTCCCAATGACCGGTGTTACCGATTTGACCGGCGAGTTCCATGACCGCGGACCGGTTGAAGTCAGACCGGAGGACTTCGAGCAAAAGGCGAAAACGCTTGGCGTCGAAGTGTTCGCTGAGCGGCCGGCCACCGCGGAAAAATGCGCGGATGCCGAGCGCCGGTAGCGTGTCACGGAGGATGGCATCATATTGATTGCGCGACCGGCAGAGAATGGCGCAGTCGGTGAATGTTTTGTCGGGATTGGCGCGGAGATAAGCGAAGATAGCGCGGACGGCTTCGCGAACTTCGGCGGTTTCACCGGGCGCGGAGATGAGAGTGGTTTGAATTTTACGAGTGGAAACTGGAGACGGCACCGGTTGGTAGCCGGTGGCGAGAAAGAAATCGAGAAGCGGTTTGGAATAAGTATCGTCGCCGGTGGCCGGGAAAAAGATGGCGGCAGGCGCGAGGCGTTCGATGAATTGATGCTGAACAAAATTGAGGTCGTAAAAACCGTAGAGGAAAACCGGCGATTGCGGGAGCGGATTTGGTTGAGGCGGTTTCAGCCAATCGCAAAACTTCCGGTAGGCGGCGGCGAGTTCTTTATGTTTGGCATTTTTACCAGGAAGCTCGGCGAGACCGGCTTCTTGGAGGTCAGTGAAGGTGGCGAGGAGCGCGGTGGCGAAACCGGGTGTGTCGTGGACGGGCGCGAAATAGCCGGTGCAAGTTTTGGCGAGTTGCCGGCAGAAAAGTTCGAGCGCGAGCGGTGACGATGGATTCGCTGGCAAAATGTCGGTGAGCGCTTGGAAACGGAGATTGGCGTGGCCGGTGAGTTGCCGGGCGAGTGTGCGTTGGAGATAAATGCCGAGGAGTCGCGTGGGAACGACGACGGTCACTGGCGCGAGCGGGCCGTGGACGGTTTTGACGGCGGCAATTTCTTGCGCGAGTGCCGTTTCGAGGTCAGGCTGAAAAGCGCCGCGGAAAAGTTTGCGTGGCGTCGGCGTAGGAATCTTGTTATTTCTAGGCACGGTAATGAAAATTTTGCCAAAGTATATCACACGGCAGTTGAGCATCACGCTGATTTTCTCGTTGGGGGTTTTCACGTTTGTGCTGTTACTGGTGCGGATGCTCCGGCAACTCAGCGAAATGCTGGTGAACCGGCACGTGGGGCTGGATGTAATCGGTTGGTTTATTTTACTACTGCTGCCGTATATTTTGAGTTTCACTCTCCCGATGGCAATGCTGGCGGCGACGCTGCTGGTGTTTGGCCGGTTGAGCGCGGACAATGAGCTGACGGCGATTCGCGCGAGCGGCGTCGGGTTGGGACGCGTGGCGGCACCGGTGGTGGTGATGGCGTTGATGCTGGGCGGAGTTTGTTTTTACGTAAATGCAACGCTCGCCCCGCAATGCGGATTTCAATTCCGCACATTATTTCTACAACTGACGACGCGCAATCCGATGGCGCTTTTGGAGGAAGGTAAACCGATTAAAGATTTTCCCGGCTACGTCGTCAGCATCGCGCACAAACAGGGAAACATGATTCAGGATGTCGCGCTTTTCACCTTGAATGACAAAGGCGATGTAATTTCCCGGTTGCACGCGCAGACTGGACAAGTCACCGGTAAGCCGGCGGAAGGCAAATTATTGCTAGATTTATACAAAGTCACCGGTGATATCCGCGATGAGAAAGATCCGAACAACGTCCACAAAATTACTCCCGGCACGACTGCGGATCATTACCCGGTGGAACTCGACATCCGGCAAGCGGTCCGACAAGCGCGCGCGGCGCGTGATTTGCCGGATCTGATGTTTGGCGAAGTGCTCGACGAAATTGCCAAGCTCCGGGCGAAAGGTATTTACCCGGCGGCGGCGTTGATGGAAGCGCACCAACGTGTCGCCGGCGCAGTCGCCTGCGTGGCGTTCACATTGATTGGCATTCCGCTCGGCATCAAGACCAGCCGGCGCGAAACTTCGGTCGGCATCGCGTTGAGTCTGGGACTGGCGCTGATTTATTATTTCACAATGGTCGTCGCCAATACTCTGCGCGGCCGGCCCGGTTTATTCCCGGAAGCGATTCTCTGGACGCCGAATTTCATTTTCGAAATACTCGGCATCTGGTTGCTCTGGCGCGTGAGCCGGGTTTAACCGACTACCAACTGCCGCCCCATCGCCTTTACAATCGGACGCAGTTCGTCCATCAATTGCTGGAATTGCGCGGGCTTGAGTTGTTGACCACCGTCGCTGAGCGCTGTTGCCGGGTCGGGGTGAACTTCCACCAGCAAACCATCGGCACCGACTGCGACAGCGGCGCGAGCGAGCGGAATAATCATGTCGGCGCGACCGGCGGCGTGGCTGGGATCTACGAACACCGGTAAGTGTGTTTCTTTTTTCGCCACGGCGACCGCTGATAAGTCGAGGGTGTTCCGGCAGGCGTGCTCAAAAGTGCGGATGCCGCGTTCGCAGAGAATGACGCGGTGATTGCCATGCACGAAAATATATTCAGCGGCGAGCAACCATTCATCCACCAGACCAGAAATTCCGCGTTTGAGCAAAATCGGCTTACCGGAGGCAGCAGCGGCGGCGAGTAACGGAACGTTTTGTGCGTTGCGGGCACCGATTTGCAACACGTCGGCGTAGCTGGCCACCAGCTCGACATCTTGCGGTCCCATCACTTCGGTGACAATCGGCAAGCCGGTGATGCGGCGGGCTTCTTTCAAAATTTCCAAGGCCGGTTTTCCTAAACCTTGGAAATCATACGGCGAAGTGCGCGGCTTGAATGCGCCACCGCGAAAGAGTGTCGCGCCGGCGGCTTTCACGGCCTTGGCGGTTTCGACGGTTTGCGCGGTGTCTTCGACGGAACAGGGACCGGCGACGACGTGAAATGTTTTGCCGCCGATTTGCGCACCGGCGACATCGATAATCGTGTCGTGCGGCTGGTATTGCCGGCTGACGAGTTTATATTTTTTCTGGACCGGCGTGACCGACTCCACTTGCGGGAGTACGATGAGCGATTCGAGCGTGTGATGACCGCGTTCGTCGCCTACGCAAGCGATAACGGTGCGCTCGACGCCGCGAATCAACTTCGGTTCGTAGCCAAATTTCTTTACGGCCTCCGCGACCTGCTGGATTTCTGCTTCTGGGCTGCCAATTTTTAAGACGACAATCATGTTCGATTCCTTTGTTCTGCTTGGGCGTCCGGGCCGGTCACAAAAAAACCGCCCCGCGCGCCTGCGGGACGGTTGACGTTTCGTTGATTCGTCAACACAGAGCCCGCGGGCAGTGGCTAAAATAATAAAACCACGCCGTCGCGAAACTGTGTTGCCGGTGACCTTGCATGGTGGTGAGAGTAAAGCGACAATCGGCAAAAGTCAAATCGGCATTGAATTGTGCAGATTGACAATCTGAACCAGCTTTCCGGCTTGCCTTCACTACGGCACCGGAATAAGAAGGCTGAAGTCAGCTTTTTAAAAGCATTGAAAATAACCTGCCGAAACCGATGCAATCGGCAAGCGGAAAAATTACTAGCTTGAACCAGAGAAAATAATGAGCGCCAACCGAAAAGTTATTGCCGGTAGCTTAATCTTGTTAATGCCAAGTTTGGTAGTGCAGGCTTTCGCAAGCCGTTCACATAGCTCATCAAGCAGCGACTCGACACTTTTCACAGTTATTGCTGTCGGCGGGTTTGCCTTGCTGATGTTGTTTATCAATGCGTCGAAGAAGCCGAAACCCATTACCGAAGACGAGAGCAACAGAATGGTTCAAGAAGCCGAGGACTGGTATCATGCAGCAGCCTCCGGTAGTCTCGTGCCACCGAATACGCTTGTGATACTGCGCCGGGTGAGCACGCGATTTTAGAAGAAGGGAGCACGCTGGCGGAAGCTAGAGCCGTGAGAGTTTATGGCGGAGGCGGGACGCGCATACACGGTATTTATATCGGCGGCGGAGAATCAACATCCTTTGATCAGCTTAAAAACATCGATTCAGGAAGTGTCACTCTTACCGACCAGCGATTAATTTTTAGCGGTCAACTTCAGCAACGCGTTATAGCCATCAGTGACATCGTTTCGGCACGACCGTATGGCGGCGCAGCTTTTGTGGTCAGCTCACAGAAACGAGGGAAAGCCCAAGTTTATAGCGTTAGCAATCCAATTGTTTGGACTTTTGCAATTCAAATGGTTGTCAAAGGCGACTTACATCTTGGAAACACAGCACGACCTGCACCTAAGGTCGTTCAACCAGCGGAAGAACCGGCTATCCAACCGCGTGCAACAAAAGCACAGATGGCATATCTCTCTGACTTAGGTGTTCAATTCGATCCTCAGGAATTGAACAGAGGAGATGCTTCACGGTTAATTGGTCAAGCGCTCGCTGTGAATACACCCAGCAAAGCACAGCTAAGCAAACTGGATAGTCTTGGCTTTATTCTAAAAGACGACGAAAAATTTACGTACATGGAACTTGATCAAGTTTTAGCATTAACCAATCGAAATGCTAGTCTCCACGATTTAGAAAAATTACATGAACTTAAGATCAATTTAGAAAATAGTGATGCGCTAAGCTGCCGGATACTGATTGAATTAGATGATGCCTTTCAAGCGGATGAAGATTTTATTCACCTCGGTACAGTCGGCATTGCTAAAGCATGTGCGGCGGCAGCGAGTGACCCAGATTTATTCAAGCCGACGTTGCGCCACGACAAAACTCATAAAGAATTAACTTTCAGTTGGCCGAAAGCCAAACTGAAAGAATGGGCTTCTAAGGTAAATTAAAAATCAGGGGAAGGCACAGATGAGCCGAAAAGTTTTCACCGGTGTATTGCTGGCATTAGTTTTAACCACTTTCAGGGCATTGGCTACAGATTTAGCATTACCATCGGCCAACGAGGTAACAAACCAACTTGGCAAACTATCGTGGGCAAGAAATTTTCAACAGATTCCGGCGACGGTCATTGATAAAGGGGTGCTCCAAAACGTCCCTTACTCTTCATTTAAGTCCGAAGATTATGAGATAAATGTTTATGGCGATCCGAATCGACCGGCTTGTATAGAAGTTGGAAGATACAAAACACTTCTAAACGATTACATAGCCATGAAAAACTGCATCAATTTTATTGCGGATATTCTTCCCACCGAAAAGCTTCGCGGGGCTTTGCGTGAAATGAAAATGTACAAAGACATTAAAACTGTCGATGGGCTCACACTAGAAATCACCCCACCAACAGATGAGGATGCGTACGGTGGTTGGTGGGTTTCGGTATACTCGTCTGAAGCGTTGGAGGCCGCAAAAGCAACAGGAAAGGAACTATCTGAAATATCGGTTCCAAAAAACTCGGTTGCATTGTCGAACTCAACCACCAATCCTTCGGGATGGTCTCGTTCGGATATTTCGTTGTCCCGGCCATCAGTTATCTATGCAGAAATCAGTGTGCCAACACTGACTATCTCTGGACAAGAATACAAAGATGTTCACATAATCAGACGAAATGCGGCTGAGGTAACAGTCAAACACTCAATAGGAGTCGCGACATATCCGATGGAGGAACTCAGTCCGGATTTCCGGCAACGCTTAGGATATAATGCGACCGAGGCAAGGGCATTTACTCGCGCTGCTTTTCTCGCGACACAGGTTGCAGTAGTCAGTCAAATGTCGCAACCTGCTCCAGCATATCAGCCACTTCCAGCGTATCAGCCGACTCCGTCCCCGCAGCCAGATCAGCCACCAGTAGCCGAAAGTACACAGCCACAATCTTACACTGGCGCGGTATACGTTCGTGGCTACTACCGGAGCAATGGTACCTACGTCAGCCCACACACGCGTGGCCGGTAAAATAACCGTTGTTCGTGACAAGCCACATCCATACCCGTCTCTGAGATCTCGATATTGTCGCCGCTTGCATCTTGGGCGCGGTTGCCGGTAGAGTTGCCGGCACTATGACTGTCAGCCACCGGGAATATCCGCCGTTTGTCAGCTATGGCATCGCGACATTGATGTCGGTTTCGATGCTGGCGTTGCAGGCGACGTTGCCGTTCAAACTCCAGACGCTCGGCGCGGGGCTGGACGCGGTGGGATTTTTGTTCATGTGCACTTCGTTTTGCTATGTGCTGTCGGGTTTATTTCTGGGTTGGATTTCGCAGCATGTCGGGCCGCGCCGGGTGATGTTGGCGACGTTGGCGGTGTGCGGCGGGATGGCGGTGTTGTTGCCGTTCACCGATGCGCTGTGGCAGGTGTATGTCTTGGCGAGCGGCTACTTGGTGGCAATCTGTTTGTTTTGGGCGGCAATGGAACACGCTTCCACCGGCTTGCACGCGCACCTGTCGCTGATTCAATCGACAGCGTACTTTTGCGTGGCGTTCAGCGTGGGGAATGCGTTTGGCCAGATGACGAGCAGCTTGTTGCAATCGCAAACGGTGGCGGTGCCGTTTTTCGTTTCGGCGGGGCTGACGGTGGTGGTGATGGCGTTGACGTGGTGGACGGTTTCACCGGAAGCCGGGTTCCGCCGGTCAACAGCGACGGACATCGCGGCATTCCCAGAAAGCTCCCGGCAACGATTGCACCGGTCGCTCTGGGTCACGCGGCTGGGGCTGCTGGGAACGTATGGAATGTATGCGTTGGTTTGTTTTTTTCTGCCCCGGTACCTCTGTGAATTGCGCCAGTTCAGCAAACCGCTCGCCGGTAGCTTCGTGGTAATCATGCTCTTGACGATGGCGGCGACTTTTGCGCTGCACGGATTCGGAACGCGCTGGCCGCACCGGTTGTGGATGGTGCGAGCCTGTCCGTGGGTGGCAACGGTGGGCGCGCTGCTGACCGGTCTGTCAACTTCGGTGCCGCTGATTGCCACCGGCGCGGTCATGCTCGGCGTGGCGGCGGCGAGTAACTACACGCACCATTTGTATTACAGCCTCGAAGAACCTGGCCAGCGGGCGCGCAACGCCGGTATTCACGAAGCGGTCATCGGAATTGCGTTCATGATTCCACCGGCGCTCGGCGGATTGGCAGCGCGATTTACCCAAGCACCGGCAAGTATTTTCTGGGCCGGTGCGGCGTTTGCAGTGGTGGCGAGTCTGGCGCAGATTGCGACGCTGTCGCTGGTGAAAAACCGTTTACCAAGCGGAGATTGAATCGTACCGGAAAGTCATGTCGTTGCTGACGAAGCCGCTGTACCATTTGACGTGATTGTCCGCGAACAAAACGTTTTCTCCATTCAGATGACGCTGGCCGCTATTTTTTCCACTCACACAGTCTTGAGAGTAATCATCTTTATCGGCATCTAACGCACTGAAAGCCGACCCTCCGGCGTCGCCACCGAGTACGTATGTCTGCGAATAAATAATACCTTGGCGTTTTACCGAACCGGCGGCTCCGCTGTTGGCGATAAACGCCGCGCGAACGCCATTGAAATAACTGAATTGCGATTGAGTATCCATTGGACAACGATAAACCGCCTGCGATTTCGTATATGGAAATAATTGTTCCATCCAACTTGCCATATGAAAATCAGCGGTATCGGTGGTGCCCCACGGAATGATGGTACCGGAGACTGGATAGCTGTCGCAATAGTCGTCGGCATACATTTCCCGAGCGAGGCCGATCTGCCGGAGGTTTGACGCACAGCGACTGGTGTTTCCTTTATTCCGCGCCGAACTCAGTGCCGGTAACAACAGCCCCGCCAAGATGGCGATAATTGCGACTACCACCAGCAATTCAATCAAAGTAAAAGCGCGGCGCATGGCAACGCGTATATTTCAAAGACCGACGGTTTGTCCAGCGTAAAGCGGCTTCCGTTCTCGACAGCCTCGTTCGCATGAATTAAATTGTGCGCGTGTTGAGACGCTTCATCATTTTTTTAGCTTGCGCACCGGCGGCGTGGAGCCAATGGCCAACCACTCCCGGCCTGACGAACAAGCCGGTTCCGTATTCGTCCACGATCACAGTCCCCGAAGCCAACGTGCCGACTGTCAATGTCCCGCAAGTCACGACCATCGAAATTCCGGTGGCCGGCGCACCATTGCCACCTATCCAACGGAGCACGCCGGCACCAACCATCTCACCGTTCAAACCATCTGCCGCCATTCCTAATCCGACAACCTCCGACATTGCCCGACGGAATGTGCAATTCACCGCGCCCACACAACAGTTCACCGCACCGACCGTCACGCAAAAAGCATTACCACCGAATCCCAGCACAAAAACCACCCCAACTGCGGCACCGTCACCAGCTGCCAAACCGTTACCACCAATCTACTCACCGGTCCCTTTCAACACACCGGAGGCCGACGCCATTCTCGCCGCGATGCAAATCTTTCCCGCCGATAACCTCTGGCACGCAGATATCAGCCAGTGGCCGGTCTACCCGAAATCAGCACAAATCATCGGCGCAGTCGGCTCCGGGCGCCCATTGGAAGCGAACCAAGACATGGGCTTCATCATCGTACCGAAAGACGCGCCACATACCGGCGTCAAACTGGCGTATCTCGGCGAGTCAGATTTAGGTCCATATCCCCTACCGTCTCACGTGCCTATCGAAGGTTGGCCGGTGGCTTACAAACGCTCCAAACGATTGCGCTCGCTCACACTTGACGATGTGCAACGCGATGCGCTCAATCTCGGCGGCGACCGGCACGCCATCGTGGTGGATCCATACAATCAAAAACTTTATGAGTTTTACGCAATGCGAAAAACCACGCAAGGCTGGGAAGCAGCGCAAGCCTCAATCTTTGACCTCAGCTCGAACAAACTGCGCCCGGATGGTTGGACTTCCAGCGATGCCGCCGGTCTGCCGATTTTCCCAGCCGTAGTCCGGTACGACGAACTGATGCGCGGCGAAATTGATCACGCACTCCGTGTAACCGTCCCGCAATCGCGTCGGGCTTACGTCACACCGGCGACCCATTTTGCCAGCGAACTCACCGATGAAAATCTTCCACGCATGGGAGAACGCTTTCGTCTCCGGCAAAATTACTACATCGAAAATTTCTCACCGATGGTGCAAACCATTCTCAAAGCCCTCAAAAAATATGGCATGTTCGTCGCCGACAACGGCGCAATTTTCGCCATCTCCGTCGCTCCCGACGAACGCATTCCACTTGTTCTCGACGAGCTGAATCGCTTAACGGTCGCGGATTTCGAAGTGGTCACGGCTCCGCATTGAACCCATGACATCGCCAACGCAATCCCGGTGCTGGGCCGAAATTAATCTCGCGGCATTGCGGCAGAACGTCGTCGCGATTCGTCGGCGCATCGGTTCGGCGAAGTTAATGGCCGTCGTCAAAGCCGACGCTTACGGCCACGGCTTACCGGAGATTGCCGGCACATTACTTCGCTCCGGTGTCGATGCATTCGCCATCGCCAATCTCACTGAAGCGTTGACGCTCCGGCGGGTGGTCGGGCCAAATTTTTCAATTTTATCACTCGGTTCCGCCTTGCCATTTGAAATTCAGCCGCTGATTGAAAACAACATCACACCGACGATTTGCTCGCTCGCCGAAGCAAAACTTTTTGCGGCAGCAGCGCACCGGCGGTTGGATGTGCACGTCAAAATTGATACCGGCATGGGCCGCATCGGTTTCTGGCACGAAGATGCCGGCATGGCACTCCAGCAAATTGCGGCACTGCCACAACTGCAAATCACCGGAGTGCTCACCCACTTTCCCGTCGCGGACGAAAACCTACCGGAGACGCGCCGTCAACTGAAACGATTTCTCGCCATCACACGTGATTATCCGCTGCGACATGCCGCTAATAGTGCCGCGCTACTGAACTTACCGGAAGCGAGACTCGACATGGTGCGACCGGGGTTAGCGCTTTATGGGATTGCACCGGGCGCAGAAGATTTCTCGCCGGTACTTTCCTTTAAGTCGTTGGTTACCCACGTAAAAACCATTACCGCTGGACGAACCATCAGCTACGGCCAGACCTTTGTTGCACCGGCGCCGATGCGGATTGCCACCGTCGGGGCCGGTTACGCCGATGGTTTCAGCCGGCACCTTTCGAATAAAGCCGAAGTGCTGATTGCCGGTCAACGTTGCCAAGTGGTTGGACGCGTGACGATGGATCAAATCATGGTAAACGTGACCAATCTACCGGTGGTCAATTGCGGTGACGAAGTGGTTTTCATCGGCCGGCAAGGCGCGGCAGAAATCACCGCGACCGAAGTGGCCGATTGGCAGGAAACAATCGCGTGGGAAGTTTTATGCGGCATCACAAAAACCGCTCGTGTGCCGCGCATTTACCGGGAGCAAGCATGAGCGAAATCGTCACCGGCTGGAAACGTTGGCGCTACCGGCTGGAAGCAATCGGCGCACAAACGTTGGCGACAGTCGGGCCAGTGTTGCCGCGCGGATTGTTGCGCCGCACCGGTATTGTTGTCGGCTGGCTAGCGTATTACACGGTGCCGTCGGCGCGAAAAATTGCGCGCGCCAATCTCGATCTAGTTTATGGCGCAACGCTATCCACCAGTGAAAAATCGCACATTGCTCGACAGTCGTGTCAGAATTTTGTCGGCACGCTCTTAACGTTTTTCTGGCTGCCCCGGCTCAACCAGCAGACGCTGGAGACAGTCGCGGAAGTGGATGAAACCGGCTTGCAATTGGTGCGCAACTTACAAGCCCAACAGCGGCCAATTATTTTTATCACGCTGCATTACGGCGACTGGGAGCTGCTAGGCTTGGTCAACGGATTATTGGATATTCCGATGACCATTCCGACGCGGACAATGCGCAATACGGCGGTCGAAACAATTTTTGCACGCCTGCGATCGCTGACCGGTAATCGAATTGTCCCGCGCCGGCATGCCGCCGGTAAACTCTTGAAGGCGCTGTTGCGCCGCGAGTACATCGCCTTGTTGATTGACCAGCACGTGCCGGTGACGCTCGGCGGAATTTGGTGTAATTTTTTTGGCGCACCGGCGCTGTCAACGCCGGCAACGGCGCAGTTGGCATTACATTCCAACGCTGCCATCGTCGGTGCGGTGGCGTATCCATTACCGGGCGGACGGTATCGCATTACCTATGGCCCAGTCATTGACTCGACATCGACCGGCGATAAGGACGCGGATATTCAGGCGATTACTCAGCGGTGTCTGGGTTTCTGCGAAGACGTAATTCGTAAACAGCCAGAATATTGGCTCTGGAGTTACAAGCGTTGGAAGAGCCGGCGCGAAGCCGGAGATGACCGGTATCCGTTTTACACCAGCCGCGAGCCATTGCCATTGCAAACCCAGAGGTAATGAAAGTATGAACCCCACTCCAAAAATCTCGGTCGTCGTCATTGGCTATAATGATGAGGCAAACATCCGCGCCTGCCTCGACAGTGTGCGCTGGGCTGATGAAATCATTTTTGTGGATTCATTCAGCACTGACGCAACCGCCACCATTGCGATGGAGTTCACTGACAAGGTGTTTCAACACAAGTTTGAGGGGTTTGGTAAACTCCGCAACGACGCTGTTGCTCATGCGGCGAATGACTGGATTTTCAGCCTCGATACAGACGAACGCGCCACGCCAGAAATTCGCGAAGAAATTTACAAATTGCTTGCTCATAATCCAGAGGCACCGGCGTATTTCGTGCCACGCCAAAACTTTTTTCTCGGCCGGTGGATCAAATATTGCGGCTGGTATCCGGACTACCGACAGCCGCAGTTATTAAACCGGCACCGCATGCGCTACCGGGAGGAGGCCGTCCATGAAGGTTTTGAAGCGGATGCACCGGTTGGTTACCTCAAGGAACACGTTACTCAGATTCCATTCCGAAATATTAAACAATTCCTCGGTAAGATGGACCGGTACTCAGATTTAATGGCGCAGCGATTGGTTGAGAAAAGACGAAAATTTCATGCGCACCAATTAATCACCCATCCGACATTCACATTTGTGAAAATGTACTTCCTGCGGCGTGGTTTCCTTGACGGACTGCAAGGATTCATCCTGTCGGGCCTCTATGCCTATTACACATTCATCAAGTATGTGCGGCTATGGGAACAGACGCGCGAGTAGGCGCGATTGACTAGGCGATTGGTGTGCAGCAAAAAATCCGGCCACGACACCAGACGAGACCGGCAATCCCACCAATGATGAGTAGTTGCCAGAGGCCGGGTTCCGGTACGGATGCTACAGAAGTTAACGGATGGCCGTCATCGCTAACAGCAACGGTACCGGAGCCATACACTGTGACGTTAGTGCCATTTACTTCTTGAACCGGGACACCGGGTAATGTTGAGCCATCACCGGCAACTGTTCCGTAGGCCGCCGCGCGGACGGTCCAGTTATCCGACTCAAAACCGCTGGTTCCGGGATTGCTGAGGACAATCTTGTCGAACGTGGCACCGCCGACCGCGTAAAAATTAATAAAAGCAAAGGCTTCGCCGCTGTCTTTTCCATTGTTACTGCCGGGAACTGGATTTCCGTAGTAGGATTTCCCAACTTTTTGATCGAGCCACTTGGTGTCGAATTGGCCGACTAAGTTAGTGCCGCTGTAAAAATAAAGATAATTGTTTGGATCACCGGCGGACCACCACATGCCAAAGTATGAACTGGGTTGGTTCCAATTCAAAGTGGTAGTTTGATTGGCTCCGAGTCCGGAACTCGAAGATTCGACAGCGTACGGCGAGCCATTGGGATACGCGGCATCGGCGGCACCACCGTATTGGTTGGCAGGAATAACGTAAACTTTGTCAATGGTACCGGCGCCGAGAAAGTCAACATTTTTGGAGAGCTTGCCGGTCGGTAAGGAATCGAAATTGAACATCGTGGTGTCAGCCACGGTAGAGACTTGCACGCCTGGTTGCTCGGCGTAGGTCATGATCAGATTTGCTTTGGCATTGGAAATAGCCAGCCCACCGGCGAGTCCGATAACAACTGCGCATCTTATGATTAATGTTCCTCTCATATTGCAGCTCCTTATTTTTATCAAAATCTATTCTTTGTCAAGTCCTGTAAATAAGTGGGAGCGTCATGGCCCCCGCTTTGAAATATCAACTCGCTACGCTTCGGTTTTGGTAACGGCGAACGGCGACCATCCCTAACGCTCCTAACCCCAATAGTAAACCGATGTTCGGCTCTGGCACGGCGGCAACATTGCCAAGTGGGCCGGCTTCGGTAAAGTTTTGGTTTAATGGGAAACTTCCGCTCCCGTTTCCGGCTAACAATGTGGTGTAATTCACGATTGGCAGTTGCCCACCTCCGCCAAGAGGATTTGCTCCCATCGTCGCTGTGATAGTCGGACCAAAATCCAGCAAGTCAGCAAGTGCGTTGCCGCCGTTGATTGCCGGGATGCTCGAACCGTACATGTGGGTTCCTTGATTGCCCAATACGAGCGAAGGTTGGTTAGTGACGACGCCAATGAAGTTCGCCGCACCGGTGGTGGTATTTACGGTATAAAGTTCCGTGTTATTGCCGGAGCCGGTATTGGCAACATAGAGGGTGTCGCCATTGAAGCGCATATTCTGACCGGTACCGTTCAGATAAGTGTCGGTACCATTGGCGTTAAAATTACCGAGGTACGTCGCCGCGCCGGTGCCGGGCGTGCTGAAGTTGAACTTGTACAGACTGGCTTGAGTGCCAATGTAGAGGTCACCACTACTGTTGAAAGCAAGGGTTTCCATGCTGCCATTCATGCCGGTGGTGTTGACGGGCGTAACAGCACCCACGTTACCGGAGAGGTTGATGGTGAACAGATTTGCACCGGACAAACCATAAAGCGTACCGGTAAGAGGATCTTGAGCAACATCATTAATGATTCCGCCCCAGTTGACAGTGCCGAGCGGAGTCACATTGCCGGTGGCGAGGTTCACAGTTTCCAAGGTCGGATTGCCACCCGGAAACGATGTCGCATAAACATCAATCAAGTTGGCACGTCCAACATTCGTGAAACCAATCACGACTGCCAGACTGATTGCTAGGCTAAGTTTTGTTTTCATTGTTTGTTCCTTTATCGAATTACGAATTTGGGTTGACGACAGACAACATCTTGGTGTCAACGGTTCCGACGTGGGAACAAAATCAGACGTGGAAAACAGTCAAACGTGGAGGGAATTCAAACTTGAACGATCAATCAAACTTGGAACAGCATGTCCGAATCGCCTAGAACTCGAACTGATTCAAAGCTATCACATACTAAAGAAATGTCAAGCACAGCGATTTATCGTCCTCACTTTATACTTCTAACAATCTAATATACAAATACATCTGATTCAGAAAATATATCACTTTCAAGGTAGCCTCATTGAGGTTATCGGTGTAGAATACTAAACAGTAAATCGCATTTTCGGCAAAGACAAAGGTAATATAAGTGTTAATTATTCTATAAATCTGTTAATTTAAGGGAACGAATGGCAGAACAAACACAAGCACGATTTGGAACGGAGCAGCAACTGCGTGTGTTATTAGGTGTAATCGCGCTGGTAATCGTGCCGCCAATTATTGCGTTAGTTGTGTTGGCCACCAAATTCGATGGCTTGACGGATTCAGTCGCACTCGATCACGCACAAGTGGCCAAGCAATTGGCGACGACCGGAAACTTCTCAACCAGCGTCCTACGGCCATTGTCGCTTGCATTACATCCTGAAGGCGCAACACATCCAGACTTATACAACGCACCGGTACATCCCGCTTTACTTGCGACATTATATTTAGCAACCGGTGCATCGGAACGACCGGCGGCAATTCTCGGTATCAGTTTGTGGTTACTTTCGGTCTGGTTAATTTTTTTGGTGGTGATGAATTGGTGGGGCCGGGCGGATTTGGGAATTGTCGCAGCGGCTTTATATGGGACAAATGTGGCGACATTAAACGCCGCAGTTGGCGGGCTGCCGTATCCGATAGCAACGATTTGTGTGATGGTGACCGTCTGGGCATTATTCCCAAAAAATACCGGTCCAGAAATTGAAGCCGGCATGTTGTCGTCCCGGCGGTTGAGTCTCGCCGGACTAGCATGTGGCGCGGCGGTGCTGACCGATTATCTTTTACTGCCGGTGGCGTTGGTCGTGGCAATCTATTTATTCAAAACGCAAACTGAACGGTGGTCAGCGGTCCGGCGGTTCGCACTGGCGCTGGCCATCGTGATCGGACCATGGTGGTGTCGCCTCTTGTTGCAACACGGCGGACCATGGTTCGGATTATTTGGCTATAATGCCATGAGCAATACCAGTGATTTTCCCGGCGAATCAATTTGGCGAACCACTGAAATTCCTTCTAGCCCGCCATTTTTTCTACTGCAACATCCGTTTGGGTTAATTCGAAAACTAGTTGCCGGCTTTGCGCAATACCGATCGGCAGGTGCGAGTATTGTCGATCCGGTCATTGCCTTTATGTTTGTGGTGGCACTGTTCAGCATCGGCAGTCGGAGCATGTGGGGCAAACGCTTGTTTGCGGTTATTATCAGCAGTGTCGCACTCACCGCTGGATTTTCTTTTTTGCTCCGGCCAGAACCGCGTTTATTACTGACATGGTTACCATTGATTACCATTATCGGCACCGCGCGCTTAGTTGAATGGGGTCACGAATCTGTTGGCAATTGGTCACTCAAAACCTCGTTCATTCCCTTGCGGCAAAGTTTACCCGACATCACCTTACCCGGCCCGTTGAATCGCGCCTTACTTTATAGCGCCGTTGTGATTATCGGCGCGTTTCCACTCGCGGTGTACTTAATCAGCAATCGCGGTAGTAACACCGGTGATGCACCGGGAAGTATTTACCGAGCGCTCGGCGACCGATTGCGAACGAATGCAGTGGTGCTAACCGACCGGCCATTTGAAGTCGCATGGTATGCCCAACGCCGGGCGGTCTGGTTGTGCCGGCACGAAAACGATCTGCAGCTCATCGAAAAATCGACTGGGCCGATTACGGCAACCTTTGTGACTCCGTGGGTGCGAGAGATACCGACAACAGAATGGGGCGATTGGTGGTCACGCATTATGTTACCGCGCGGCGTGTACCGAGGCATGTGGCCGTCGGAAGCGTTTGGCTCGCAGTTCACCTTCCGGCAACGCCTCGACAGCGGCGAAGGGGCCGGCGCAGTCAGTGAATTAGATTTATTGATGCGCGAAGTCGCCAACAGCCCGGATTCGTCAGAAGCGCATACTCAACTCGGCGTCGCCTACCTCGTCCGCGAACAACTACCGGAAGCCGTGCGTGAATTTGAAGAAGCGATTCGTTTGGACAACAACAATACTCAAGCGCTCCTCGGTCTCTGGCAGGCCAACGCGCGAAAAACTGAAACACCGGAAGCCCTCAACATCTCGCAACTCGCTCTGCAAACTTCGCCCCAAGACGCCGCGTCCGTCGCCGTGCTCGACCGGGCCGTCCGGTACTTCAGCACATTACTTAAACAAACACCGGACAATCCTTGGCTCCTGCTAAACATGGCAATGTGCCAAGCCCGTCTGAAAAAATGGGACGAAGTTGAAACCGCCTATCACGCTCTCAGTCGGCTCGCGCCGAAAACGTTTCCACCGGAGCTTTTGATGGTCAATCTCTATCTCCAGCAAGGTTTGATTCACGAAGCTGCTGTCGCCTGCGAACGATTGATTAAAAACCAACTTGCCCTACCGACGGCCTACCAATTACTCGGTTCCATCCGGCAAGCCGAAGGCAAATTACCGGAAGCGCTCGTCGCCTTCAAAAAAGCTATCGAGCTGCGACCGCAAGCCAGTGCGCCGTACCAGCAAGCATCGCGATGCTGTTTCCTCCTCAATCAGCCGGTGGACGCCGCGCAATTTCTCCAAGATGCGCTCCGCGTCGTGCCGCATTCCAGCGGCGTGCGTTTTGACCTCGCAAAAATCCGGCTCACCGAAGGCAAACCAGAAAAAGCCATCTACATCTACGAAGATTTGCTCCGCGATTATCCCGACCATCCGGTGGCACTGAATAATCTCGCCGAGTTGCTCGCCCGCAGCGGCAAACTTGCCCGCGCTTCCGAACTCGCCGCTCGCGCCGTCAAAGTTTATCCGAACAACCCGGCCATTCAAGACACCTACGGCTGGATTTGCTTTCAATCTGAAAAACGTCCGGAGGCCATCCGCCATCTGCACGAAGCCGTGCGGCTCGCGCCCTCCATGGGCATCGCCCATTACCATCTCGGCAAAGTTTTGCTCGCCGATTCCCAACAACAAGACGGACTCGACGCCCTGCAAGCCGCCCTCGCCCAAGGCTTACCCAAAGAAGAAGCCACTGACGCCGAGCAAATCATTAACGCCACGCTCGCGCCGTAATCAATTTTATGATGCCCAACCTGAAAGAGACAAAAGAATTTCTGGACAACAAATTCGCCGGATTCAAACCGGAGGTCGCAGTGATTGTCGGCTCCGGCCTCGGTGGTATCGCCGGTGCTCTCGCGAAACCGGTCACGATTCCGTACGCCGAAATTCCGAATTTTCCGAAATCAACAGTAGCCGGACACGCTGGCGAAATGGTTTTTGGTGAATTAGCCGGCAAGCGCGTGCTGGTGTTAAGCGGCCGGTTTCACCTCTATGAAGGCCGGTCGCTGGAAGAAGTCGTTTTCCCGGTGCACGTCGTGGACGCGCTCGGTGTGAAGGTGTTGCTGGTCACCAACGCCGCCGGTGGCATCAACCCGGTGTTCAATCCCGGTGATTTGATGTTGATCGAAGACCACATTAACCATCTCGGAGTCAATCCGTTGATTGAGTTTCGCGAAAACGGCGAAGTGAAATTTTTGGACATGACGCAAGCATACTCTAGCCGGTTGCGCGAAAAATTGGACGCCGCTGCGGAAAAAGCGCAACTCACTTTGCGGCGCGGCGTGTATCTCGCCACCACCGGACCGAGCTACGAAACACCGGCGGAAGTGAAAACCTTTGCCTGGTGGGGCGCAGACGCTGTCGGCATGAGCACCGTGCCGGAGGTAATCCTCGCCCGGTATCACAACATCGAAGTCGCCGGTATCTCCTGCATCACCAATCTCGCCGCCGGTATCTCGTCGAAAAAACTTTCGCACGACGAAGTCCTCGAAGTCGGCAAAGCTAGCCAAGCGAAACTGGCTAAATTGCTCGGTGAATTTTTGAGTTTGTTGTAACTGCCGGAACGCTACGGTCCGTAAGTCAACAGCGTCACCCATTCTCGACCGGCGGTGCTGAGATGCCAACCGGCGCGACTGCGTTCCAGAAAATGATGACAAGCTTGCGTCATCTCCGCTTCATCCACGCGATTCAAGACCGGCAACCGCCGCAATTGTTCCGGTGAAACTTCCGCCGCAGTTCGCGCCCAAACTGTCACCGGTACGCCAAACGGCGTGACAGCAATTTCATAGGCGACCGGAATCGCGTTGGCCTGTGCCGGTAGACAGGTTTGCTCCGGATGCAGTTGCAACCACGGAAATTGCCGGGCGCTGACGAGCACCGTGAAGCCGACATGTTGCCGGGCGACGTAGTCGGCGAAATTCAGTTTGCGATTGTTGGCGAATTCTCGGAAGAATGCCGCTGGATCAAGGCCAAATAAATTTTTCCCGTTAAAATTTCCGAATGGCGGCGCTTGCGGATCGTGTTTCGGATACCAGACGTAAAAATTTGGATTGAGCAGCAAATCGATTTCAAAATGCAAATGCGCCCGGTCAGTGGTGATCCGTTCGCGAGTATTGCTAGTGTGACCGAGCGTGCCGATGACTTGTGATTTGCGGACCGATTGACCGGCGGCTAAACCATCCGCAATGGCGCTCAGGTGAGCGTAAAGCGTGTGGACTGGCACGCCATCCCACCGGTGCTCCAGCACGATATATCGGCCATAATTTGAGAGACCGGGCTTGGCGTTGACAAAAGCGACTGTGCCATCGGCTACCGCATGAATCGGATCGAGCGGTTCGCCGCGCCGGTCGCGTTGGAGACATTTTATGTCGATACCTTTGTGCAACCGGTGGCCGCTATTACGAACACAACCGAACATTCCAGACTCGATGGAACCTTCGACGGTGGGCTGGAAGAAACCGGTGTTATCGCCGCGCAGCAAGGCATCATTACCAGTCGGTAAACAAATATCCACCGGCCACGCCGCCACCGGTAACAACCAGAGAAGAGCGAACCAAACCGATTTCATTCTGGCTTTGGTTTTTCGTCCGTCGACTTTTTCGCATCGGGGTTGTTCAGTGAATCCACCAACGCCTTGGTTTGCTGATCGGTCAAATCGCCGAGGAGCAATAACTGTCCGGTCGCGTTGGGGCGATCCACCAACAACGTCGCGACCGGTTTGTCATTCACCATCACCACGAGTGATTGCCCGCGCAGCCGAGTTGTCATCTCAGAGAGCAGATTGGCACCATGCGCATCAAACTTTAACAACACCGCATCGCCACCGGTGGTTGGAGTCAACTTCGCCGCCAACACATCGCGCTCCGTCAACGTCGGCTGCGGATTGATGGCCAACTGTTGTCCGGTAATCGGAATTGTTACCTGCCGCGCATAATCCGCCGGTAAGCTACTGGTCGCTTGCTCATAAAAACGAAGCGTTTGAACCGTCGGCTTGCTAGCGCACCCGACAATCCATGCGAGACAAAAAATTAAAAAACTATATTTCATACGCCGTTATTTCTAAGCCAGCTTGCCAGCGAACGCAAGAAACGAAATCCGTACAGATCACATTGATTTTCGCGAACCGCGACTTGACGCGCGGTGTGAGTCTGGTACAAACAGTGGACAGAGGAATATTATTATGGTTTCGCTTACCACACTCAAAAGACTCGCTGGCGAACACGGCACACCGCTGTTTGTGGTGGATCACGCAGAATTGCGGCGGAACTACGCCATGTTCAAGAAGCACCTGCCACGCGTTCAAGCCTATTACGCGGTCAAAGCGAATTCAAACCCAGAAATCGTCCGCACCCTGTTCAAGGCAGGTGCGAGCTTCGATGTCGCATCGTTACCGGAACTCCGAACCGTTTGCGAGAATATCAAAAACTTACCGGCGAAAAAGCGTCAGCAGTGGATTTGGGACAAAATCATTTACGCCAATCCAATCAAAGCCAACGAGACGCTCGCCGAATTGGATCATTACAATCCCCTCGTGACCTATGATAACGCGGAGGAAATCCGAAAAATCAAAAAGTTTGCGCCGAATGCCGGGCTCGCGTTGCGACTGAAGGTGGCCAATACCGGTGCGATGGTTGAGTTGTCGTCCAAGTTTGGTGCGGCCCCCGGTGAAGCCGTGGATTTAATTTTGGCCGCTGACAAAGTCGGCCTCACCGTCGAAGGTTTAAGTTTTCACGTTGGCAGTCAGACGACGAATTTTGAGAATTACGTTCAAGCAATCAATCTTGCGGCTAATATTTTCAAGGAAGCCAAAGAACGTGGTTACAAAAAAATGAACGTGCTCGATATCGGCGGCGGCTTCCCGGCACCGTACGATGACTCGGTCAAGCCGTTTGCTGAATTGGCGTATACAATTAACCGTGAACTCGACCGGCTATTCCCGAAAGATATTCAAATTCTCGCCGAGCCGGGCCGATTCATGGTTGCTACCGCCGGAATTGGCGTTTCGCGAATCATCGGTAAAGCTGTCCGCGATGGTAAACTTTGCTATTACATTGATGATGGCGTCTATCACACATTCTCCGGTGTAATTTTCGACCATTGCCACTATCACTTGAAAGCATTCAAGAAAGGGCCAACGCAAATCTGCTCTGTGTTTGGGCCGACATGCGATGCACTCGATGTGGTTTCGATGGCCGAGCAACTACCGGCGAATTTGGCGCTGGGCGATTTGCTTTACAGCGAAAATATCGGTGCGTACAGCCACGCTTCTTCGACCTATTTCAATGGCTTCCCACCGGCTGAAATCGTTCATATCAACCGGTAATCTACTGTCGAATTTTCCGTTTAGACCAACCACCATCACCGGTGTGAACCCAATTTCGCAACCGATACTCGACGCCTTTCACTTCATTAATATGGCGTAACTGCCGATCAATTTCGTGCAGCAATTCGTAGTTCACCTCACATTGCGCCAGCCCCATTGGATCCGGATAACAAAGACGGCCACTCACCAGTAAAATACTCCGTTCCATTTGCAAATGAAGCAGGGATGTATCCAAGCGCAATCGGGTCAGGATCCGGTGCGCTTCTTTTAATTGCAGTGATTCCGATGCCACGCAGCAAATTTGTCCTTCTCGGCCACCGTTGTCAACGATTACCAAAAATACAAAGAGCGCCCGGAATTACCGGACTCTCTTGTATGAATCGGCTAATAAATTACTTCTTGCCGATAGCGACGCGAATTCCGTCGAGTTGACCAGCGCTGCCGAGCACTTGATTCTTGTGCGCAATCATCTTGGCGTATTCTTCGATGAATGGAACGCCAACGTCACGCAAGTCAAACTTCTCCGGCTTGTCGCGGAAAAATTCGCGGTGAACACGCGTCCAGACGAGACGGCCATCGGTGTCAATGTTGACCTTGCAGACGCCCATTTTGGCGGCCGGTAGAAATTGATCTTCCGGTACGCCGCTGGAATCTTTAATTTTGCCACCGGCGGCGTTGATGCGATCCACTTCGTCCTTCGGCACGCTGCTACTGCCGTGCATGACCATTGGGAAACCGGGAAGCAACTTCTGAATTTTCTCGATGACTTCAAAATGCAGACTGAATTTCTTACCGGGTTCGGCTTTGAATTTGAACGCGCCGTGGCTGGTGCCAATGGCAACCGCCAACGAATCGCAGCCGGTCCGTTTGACGAATTCTTTGGCTTCGTCGGGATTCGTGAGTTTGACGGAGCCGACGATGTCTTCTTCAACACCACCGAGCTGGCCGAGTTCGGCTTCGACGCTGATGCCTTTGGCGTGCGCCGCATCCACAACACGCTTGGTAATGGCGATGTTCTCCTCTAAGTCGTGGTGGCTGGCGTCAATCATGACGGAGCTGTAGAAACCAGACTTAATACAGTCGTAGCAATTTTCTTCATCGCCGTGATCGAGGTGAACCGCGAAGATAGCTTCCGGATAAACCTGATCCGCCGCGCGAATCATGCCTTCGAGAAAGCGTTTGTCGCTGTACTTTCGCGCGCCGCGACTGATCTGAATAATGAATGGCGCTTTGCTGGCGATGCAGCCTTTGAACAAACCGACGGTCTGTTCGAGGTTGTTGATGTTATAAGCACCGATGGCGTATTTGCCATAGGCGTGTTTGAATAGTTGGGCAGTTGTGACGATCATTTATTTTCTCCTGATTTACAACGGGGTTTGCGGATAGTAATCGAGGAATTCCCGCCGGTCAAGTCGCGCCACACATAACATTCCGATTCCCGGCAGCTAGCCTCCGGTGTTATACTGCGAGCAATGACTGCAATCCCGAGCCTTCTCCAACAATACCGGCGCTTGCTGGCATTCATCAAACCGTATCGCGGACGACTGATTACCGGCATCGCGTTTGGCGTCGCCTACGGACCGCTCAACGTGGCGGTTCTCGCGGTTGTAAAAAAAGTCTGGGCGCGCTTCTTCGAGCAAGGCGTAACCGGTTGGACCTGGTGGCAAGCTGCGGCAGTGGCATCGTTATTACCGGTGGTGATGGCCACGCGCGGAGTTTGCGAATTTGTCAGCACCTATTTGATGAACTGGGTCGGTTTGCGCACAGTGATGGATTTGCGCATCAAAATGTTTTCGCACCTGCAAAAACTTTCGCTCGATTATTATACCGGCACCCGCACCGGCGAGCTGATGTCGCGTGTCACCAACGATACCAGCGCCGTGCAACTCGGTTTGGCAAATGTCGTCGAAGACGTCATCAAAGAACCCGTCACCTTAGTCAGCGTACTCGCGTGGTTAATCTGGATGGACTGGAAATTATCGCTGACCGGACTCATAGTTTTCCCGTTGTGCATTATCCCAATCATCGTGTACGGCCGGCGCACTCGCAAAGCCAGCGGACTCATGCAAATGAGCCAAGCCGACTTGCTGGCGGTACTGCAAGAAGCGGTGGCCGGACTGCGCGTCATCCGCGCCTTCGGCATGGAAGAACGCGAGACCGAAGATTTCCGAACCATTTGCCGCGAATTCTTCCGGCAACGCATGCGAGTTATCCGGGCGCGTGGCATGAACACACCGTTGATTGAGCTGATTGCCGGACTCGGCGGCGCGTTAGTTTTCATCTACGCCTTTTTTGTCGGCATTGAAGGCAGTAAGCTCATCGCGTTTGGCTTAGGTTTATTCTTCCTCTACGCGCCAATCAAAAAACTCAGTCGCGTGCATCTCCAAATCCAAGAAACTCTCGCCGCGAGTGACCGGATTTTTCAGTTGCTGGACGAACAACCTTCCGTGGTTGAGCCAATCCACCCGGTAGCATTACCGCGTTTCAGTCGGGCGATTGAATTTGACCATGTAACCTTCCGGTACAGCGGCACCGGTGTTGAGACCGTGCTCGACGATGTGAATTTATCAATTCCCGCCGGCTCACTCATCGCACTCGTCGGAGCCAGCGGTGCCGGTAAAACAACGCTGCTAAATCTCGTTCCCAGGTTTTACGATCCCGTCACCGGTACCATCCGCGTCGACGGCGTTGATATCCGGCAAGTCAGCTCTAAATCACTTCGTGACCAAATTGGCTTGGTCACGCAGGAAACATTCCTATTCAACGACACCGTGGCGCACAACATTGCCTACGGCAAACCCGACGCGACGAGTGACGAAATCATCACCGCCGCTCGCCGCGCCCATGCTCACGATTTCATTTCGCAGATGCCGCAGCAATACGACACCATGACTGGCGACCTCGGTGTAAAACTCTCTGGTGGTCAACGCCAACGACTCGCGATTGCGCGAGCAATTCTGAAAAATCCGCCGATTCTCCTGCTCGACGAAGCCACCAGCGCGCTCGACACCGAAAGCGAACGCGCCGTGCAAGCGGCACTCGATGATTTGATGTGGGGCACCAACCAGCGCGCGTTGACGATGCTCGTCATTGCTCACCGGCTCTCGACCGTCCAACACGCCGACCGGATTATCGTCCTCGACAAAGGCCGCGTCGTCGAACAAGGCCGGCACGACGAATTACTCGCGCTCGGCAAAACCTACAAACGCTTGTACGACTTGCAATTCAAAGCATGACCGGCTGGCTCGTAAAGTTTTTGGTGATGACGATTGGCCGCTCCCTCCGGTGGCGAATCGATGACCCGACCGGTATGTTGGCGCATACACCTCAGCGCCCGGTGATTTTCGCGACGTGGCATAACCGGCTCTTCTTATTGCCCTATCTATTCTGGAAACACTGGACGAACCGGTACGGCAGCCAACTTGTCGTCATGGTCAGTGCCAGCAAAGACGGCACGAAACTTGCCGGGGTTTTGGAAAAATTCGGTTTTGTTTGCGTCCGCGGCTCCAGCAGTCGGCGCGGTCAAGTCGCTTTACTCGAAATGACGCGGTTGGTTCAATCTGGCTACGATGCCGGCATCACTCCCGATGGCCCGCGCGGCCCAAAATACCAAGTCGCCACCGGCATCATTCAACTGGCGCAATTAACCAACGCGCCAATCATTCCGGTTTCATATGATTTATCGTGGAAAATCGCACTGAATAGTTGGGACGGATTCCTGATTCCGCTGCCATTTAGCCGCGTAATCTTGCGCATCGGCACTCCGGTGACCGTTCCGCAATCCGCCGATAACGAAGAGCGAGAGCATAAAAGACTTGAACTCGAAACCATTTTGAAGTCTTTGTCAGATATATGAGCACAACCAGTAAAGTCTTGGTAGGAATTCTGATGGGCAGCGACTCCGATTGGCCGACGATGAAGGCGGCGGCGGAGGTCCTCGCCGAACTTGGCGTCGGCTGCGAAGTCAACGTGATGAGCGCGCACCGGACCCCTGACGATGTCGCCGAATACGCCCGAACTGCCGAAAAGCGCGGTTTGAAAGTTATCATTGCCGGCGCCGGCGGTGCTGCACACCTCGGCGGAGTCGTCGCCGCGTTGACACCACTACCGGTCATCGGCGTGCCCATCGAAACCAAATGCGCCGGCGGCCTAGATTCCTTGTTATCCATCGTCCAAATGCCGAGTGGCGTACCGGTGGCAGCCGTCGCTATTGGTGGCTCGAAGAATGCCGGCATCCTCGCCACACAAATTATTGCCACCGGTGATACTGCACTCCGAGAACAAATCGTGAAGTTCAAAACCAAGATTGCCGATGAAGCTCGCGCCAAGAATCGCAAGCTCCGCGATAATTTATCGCCCCGCCCTTGACAGCCGCAAATTCTGTGCGAATTTCTTTTGAACAAAGTTTTGTTTGATTAGTCAAACAAGGTGATGTTTGAAAGGGTTTGATCGGCCGCTTGCGGGGCTCACGGTGGCGACGCGCTTCTCCTAGCCTAGACCTGACCTCACCCAGGTATTCGTCCCGCCAATCGCGAGCGTCCGACCAAGCCCTTTCGCTTTAGAGTTGGTCTTTCGTCCGGTATTTTTCGGCGTAACCGGTAATCCGTTCAACATACCGGCGCACGCCGGGGAAAGTAATCGCCGCCATCAATTCTTCCGCGGTCGTCGCCGCGCCATTCGGCAACCATTTCACCACCTTGCCGGCACCGGCGTTGTATTCCACTAACGCAAACGGCACCGGATCATCGCGCTCTTGCCAACGGTCCAACGCCTGCGCCAGAATCCAAGTTCCAGCCTCGATATTCGTCCGTGGATCCCAAAGCGCATCACGTTTGAAGCCGGGATGACCGGTCGCCCGCGCCCATTGCTCGCCCATCGCCGGCATCACCTGCATTAATCCAATCGCGCCCTTCTTGCTATACGCTGTCGCATCAAAACCGCTCTCTTGCCGCATTACCGCCTTCACCAAAAATTTATCCACATCATACTTCTCGGCAATTTTCTCAATGAGCGGATTATAACGCTGCTCGCGCCAGCGCAAATACAACACCGCCACTGCGCCGACCGCTGCAACCAGCAAAATTAATTCCAAGATCCGGCCCAACCGGCGCGGCAATGAACGACGTCGTTTCATACCGGCATTATAGACGTGCCGGCGGTTCGGATTCCAAGTAGAATCTTGTCGAAATGAAAGCCGCCATCGCTAAAGTTGTCGTGGACATCGCGCTCGACCGCGAATTTGATTACCGGATTCCGTCGCATCTCACCGCGACAATCCGCATCGGCTCGCGCGTCAACGTTCCGTTCGGCTCACGAACAACCCAAGGTTATGTCGTCGGCCTTGCCGAATCGTCGCCGCATCCGCAACTCAAAGAAATCAGTGACGTCGTCAGCAAACAACCGTTACTCACCGATAAAATTCTCGAACTCACCCGCTGGATGGGCCGGTATTACTGCTGTCCGGTCGAGCTGTGCGTGAAATGCGCGCTACCGGAGGTCGTCCGCAAGTCTAAAATCAGTTGGAAAGAACGACAATTCGTCCGGCCAGTAAAACTCACGCTCGACGATCTTGCCAAGCTCGCTAAACGCGCGCCAAAACAATTTCACGCACTGGAAATTCTCCGCAAAACTGACGGCCTATTTGTCGTCCAACTTTGCGAGCAAGCCGGGATTGACTCTGCCGCCATCAAAAAGCTCGCAAAAAAAGGTTTCGTCGAGTTGACCGACAAAGTCGAGGAGCGCGACCCATTCGGTGGCGAAGTTTTTTTGCCGACCGAACCATTGCCATTGATGCCGGACCAACAAACGTCGCTCACACTTTGCAAAGCGGCTGTCGAGAAACCGGAAAAGCCGATTCTCATCCACGGTGTCACCGGCTCCGGTAAGACGGAAATTTACCTCCAAGCCATCCAACATGCGCTTCACCACGGTAAAGATTCCATCGTACTCGTACCGGAGATTTCGTTGACGCCGCAAACCGTCGAGCGGTTCCGCGCCCGATTTCCGAAGCAACAGATTACCGTTCTCCACAGCCATCTTTCCGAAGGTGAACGCCACGACCAGTGGCACAAAATTCGATCCGGCCAATCGCACATCGTCATCGGCGCGCGCTCGGCAGTCTTCGCGCCGGTACCGGCGCTCGGCTTAATCATCGTGGATGAAGAACACGAGACCAGTTACAAGCAGGACGAAGCGCCGCGCTACAACGCCCGCGACGTGGCCGTCGTGCGCGGGAAACTTGAACGAGCCGCTGTCATCCTCGGCTCAGCCACGCCGGCGATTGAATCATTTTATAATGCGCAACGCGGCCGGTATATTTTGTCCTCGTTGCCAAAACGCGTCGACCACCGGCAAATGCCGGTGATGCGAATCGTAGATATGCGGCAGGAAGTGATCCGTCAAAAAGGGTTGCACGTGCTCTCCCGGCGACTCCGCGATGCGATTGAAGCTCGGCTTGCCAAAAAAGAGCAAGTCATCCTCTTTCTCAACCGACGCGGCTACGCGACACACATGTTTTGTCCGAAATGCGGCTACGTCGCCGACTGTCCGAATTGCAGCGTCAAACTCACTTACCACCGCAAAGCCGCGCAACTCGCTTGCCACCTCTGCGGCGACATTCGTCCCGCTCCGAAAGTTTGTCCGAATCCTGAATGTCGCGACCCAGCCATTCGTTACGCCGGCATGGGTACCGAAAAAGTCGAAGCCGCCATTCAAGCCGCATTCCCGAAAGCGCGCGCTCAGCGGATGGACTCCGACATCATGACCCGCAAATCGCTGTACCGGGAAATTTTCAGAGATTTCCGCGTCGGCAAAATCGACATCCTCGTCGGCACGCAAATGATTGCCAAAGGTCTGCACTTTCCGAACGTCACACTCGTCGGAATTATTTACGCCGACATGGCGCTGCACTTACCGGATTTCCGTGCCGGCGAACGCACTTTCCAACTTCTCGTCCAAGTGGCCGGTCGCGCCGGCCGTGGCGATGTCGAAGGCGAAGTCGTCGTCCAAAGTTTCACGCCGTTTCATCCGGCCATCCAACACGCCCGGCAACACGACTACCTCGGCTTCTACGACCAAGAAATTGAATTCCGCCAACAACTTCACTATCCACCGGCCACGCGCCTCGTCTGCCTGACCATTCGCGCCAAGACCGAAGAAAAAGCCATCTTCTTTTCCAACGCGCTCGTCCGCGAACTTCGCAAGCACATTGCCGGTAACGATCTCCTGAGCGAAGCCACGCCGGCACCGCTCGCTAAAGTTCAAAACAATTACCGGTACCAAATCATTGTCCGCAGTCCGCAAATCATGCGCCTAACCGAAGTCATCGCCAAAGTCGTCACCGGTACTAAACTACCGAATGACGTGACTCTCGCCGTGGACGTTGACCCGGTTTCACTCTTATGAACCAAAACTATTTCATCACCGGCACTGATACCGGCGTTGGCAAAACGCACGTCACCGCCCTGCTCCTCGCTGAACTTCGCCGACGAGATTTACCGGCCGCCGGTTTCAAACCAATCGCCTGCGGTGCCGGCGGTCGCGCCGACGCGCAGACTTACCGGAAGTTAATGCGCAACGAAGTTCCGCTTGATGTCATCAATCCAATTTACCTCCGGCATCCGGTTGCGCCGAGTGTCGCCGCAAAACTCGAAGGCCAGCGGATTGACCTCGACAAAATCCATTCTGTCTTCCGTCTTCTGACTTCTGACTTCTCGCCTATCCTTGTCGAAGGCGCCGGCGGCTTACTTGTACCGATTCGCCGTAACTATTTCGTCGCCGACCTTATTCGTCAACTCGACTTACCGTTAATCATCGTGGCCCGGCTTGGTCTCGGTACTCTGAATCACACCTTGCTCACCATCCGGCAAGCGCAGGCGATGAAATTGAAAATCGCCGGCATCATTCTCAATGACACCACTGGCCGGCGCGGTCTAGCGGAACGCACCAATGCGAAAGCCATCGCCGAACTCGCCGGTGTGCCATTGCTCGGTGTCGTGCCGCATGGACGCGCGACTGGCATTGGAAAAATCTGCGACCGGTTATGGCGATGAAAGCTTGCCTGCTCATCTTGCTGTTGTGTCCGGCAACTTTTGCAGAATCGAACGAAGTTGCGCGCGGATTGCAGTGGTTAGCGACACAGCAACGCGCCGATGGTTCGTGGAGTACGAACGCCGCGCTGAACGCATTACCGGTGCTCGCGTTTCTTTCCGCCGGTAACGTGCCGTCTGCGCAAGGTTATGGTCAGGTCGTTGATCGCGGGATCCGGTATGTCGAATCGCAAGCGGCAATCGGTGCGACGACAAACGGTGGGGCGTTGATGTACGGGCATGCTGTGACGACATTGTTACTGGCCGAGGCATCCGGCATGGTCAAGTGTGGAACCGTCATTCACCTCAGTTTGAATAAGTCAGTCGATTTTATTTTGCGCGCGCAAGCCGTGCCGAAAGGCGACATTCACGATGGCGGCTGGGGTTACTTCCCGGATTCAACCGATAGCCATTTGGCGGTGACGGTCTGGCAAGTCGCGGCATTGCGCGCGGCACGGGATGCCGGGATGCAAGTGCCGCGTGAGGCGTTTGAACGGGCGGCGCATTATCTCCAGCGTTGCGAACATCCGCGCGGCGGTTTTTCCGATCAGCCCGGTGGTTTCCCAACCAGAGGACGAACGGCGGCGGCGATGCTGGCGTTACGAATATGTGGCCGGTCGGAAACACTGACGAACACCTGTCCCACCGTCACGTGGGACGACGAATATTTTTATCACGCCGTGTTTTTCTGTGCGCAAGCCGGAATCAGTTTTGACGAACGGTTGTTGGCGAAACTGCAAAACGCCGACGGGAGTTGGCCGTTGCCGCCGCATTCGCTCGACGAAGCGGAAGCCGGCCCGCTCTACACAACTTCATTGGCGATTCTGGCATTAACGGCGAAAGACCATTATCTGCCGGTCTTTTCCGTGTCGGATTAGCGCGGCAGGAAGCGTTTTAGAAATTTGACTGGGTCGTAGGCGTTGTCGGTGGCATCGCGGACTTCAAAATGTAAATGCGGCGCAATCGCCATCCAATTTCGCGCATCGGCACTCCGTGAAGTCTGTCCCATCCAACCGAAGCCATTGCCAAGCTTGGCGAGATGACCGTAGAGCGTGAAGAATTTCACACCGGTCACCGGCCAGTGATGTTCAACGACGATATGTCGGCCAAAATCGGAAGCGGATTCGTCGGTAACAGCTTCGATTATTTGACCGGGATAGACGCAAAAAACTTCGTCGTGTGGAATAAAAGTCGGCTCGTCACTGGCAAAATCTTTACCGGTGGCGCAATCGGTAAAGATGACCCGCGTGGTTTGGCCGGTTGACGTGACATTGACCGGCGCGATGTCGCACCCTCGATGAAACCGCCGGCCACAGTCGCGCGTCCAACCGGGCTTGCCGAAACCTGGGTTGACGCGTGTGCGAGCAAAGAATTTTTCTGGCGCAGTGAAGAGTTGCTGATTTGGTGTCGGCCAAGTGATGACGATTTGTTCTTCCGCAGGTAATGGAACGAAATTGTTCATCTCAACCGGTAGCTTCTTGCAAAATTTTGATGCCATTGCTGGTACCAATGCGCGTGGCGCCGGCATTCACCATTTTTTGGAGGTCAGTGAGCAAACGAATACCACCGGAGGCTTTGACGCCGAGACCGTGTGGTTTCACCAATCGACTCATGAGCGCAACATCATCCACCGTCGCGCCGCCGGTGCTAAAACCGGTGGAAGTTTTAACGAAATCGGCACCGGCTTGGACGCAAAGTTCGCAGGCGTGAGTTTTTTCGGCAGCGGTGAGTAGACAGGTTTCCAAGATGATTTTGCAGATGGCGCAAGCTTCGTGACAGATTTCGACGACCGTCTGGATGTCGGCAAGGACCGCGGCAGAGTTACCGGATTTTAGCGAGCCGATGTTGAGAACCATATCAATTTCGCAAGCGCCATTGCGGAGAGCAGAACGTGTTTCAGCGGCTTTGATTTCGGCGAGATTGGCACCGAGTGGAAAACCGATAACCGTGCAAACTTTGACCGGCGTATTTTTTAGCAACGCGACGGCGGACGAGACGTGAAACGGATTAATGCAGACAGAATGGAATTGGCATTGCGTAGCTTCGTGACAGAGTCGATCGATGTCAGCGATGGTGGCACCGGGCTTGAGCAGCGTGTGGTCAATCAGACTGGCGATATTATTCATACGTTACCGGCGGTCATCGCCGGTAACGGTTGCTTAGCCTAGTCCGGTGGCAGCGTCAAGGCGGCGCTAATGTCCACCGGTGAAGCGACGGTGTGACCGTTGGCGAGTCCGGAGCTTAACAACTCCGCGACTCATCAAGTCGGCCACGGCCAGTCCAACTTCGTGATCATTGTGCGAGAACTGCGAAACCGCACGGATTAGGTCTCCGAGTGTCATCGATTGTTTTCGTCGTCGCATATTTAGTTCTCCTTTCTCATTTTCTTAAATCACCAATACGCCCAATATCGAGATTTGTCGCTCGGTGAAAACACGGATTCGGAGATAGGACAATTCCTGATGCCGTCAGCGGATAATCTGGCGTTACAGGAGCCTTTTTGTTAGAAGAACAACGCATGACATGCACGGCTTTGCTTTTAGGTGGCTCCGGCTACATCGGAACGGCTTTTCAGGAATTCTTCCGCCGCGAGAGAATCAGCTACCGGAATCTGCGCCGGCAAGAAGTGGATTATACTAACGCTGCGAAATTGCGCACAGTTTTGCAGGAAACAAAACCAGAGCTGGTCATCAACGCCGCTGGCTATACCGGCCAGTTCAATGTCGATGACTGTGAGGCGCATAAGACCGACTGCTTGCTAGCGAATACGATTCTACCGGGAATCATCCGGGAAGTCTGTGAAAACCTCCAACAGCCGTGGGCGCATATTTCCTCCGGTTGTATTTTTACCGGTACCCACGCCGATGGAAGCGGGTTCACAGAAACGGATGAACCGAATTTCACATTTCGAAAAAATAATTGCAGCTTCTACAGCGGAACCAAAGCCTTCGGCGAAGAATTGCTACAGAATGCCGACCGTTGTTATGTCTGGCGGTTACGGATTCCCTTTCATCATGTTGATCATCCCCGCAATTACCTGACCAAAATGTTGCGCTATGAACGATTGCTCGACACACGTCAATCGCTCACCTATTTACCGGAGTTTGTAGAGGCAGCTTGGAACTGTTGGCAACGCCGGCTGCCGTTTGGTACGTATCACATGACCAATCCCGGCTCGATCACAACTCGCGAAATAGTGGAACTCATTCACCGCAGTGGCGTTTGCAAAAAGGAATTTATTTTCTTTGCTAGTGAAAAAGAATTTATGCAACTCGCGGCTAAAACGCCGCGCTCCAACTGCATTTTAGATACCGGCAAACTGCAGCGCGCCGGTATTGCAATGACTGAAGTACATGCATCTGTGACCCGCGCACTCGCCAACTGGAAAACGCTCTGATTACTGGTGGGCCGGTCTACTTCTTGACCATCGACTGAAACGCAATGTGTTGCATGTAGTGGTCGAGCAATAGAATCGCTGTGAATGCTTCCGCGACCGGCCAGACGCGTGGCACAATTGTCGGATCACGGCGCGTCACGGCTGCCAAATCTTTATTCTCCAGCGAAACTTTATCAATCGTATGCTGTGGTTTCGCAATGGTCGGCGTCGGCTTGACCGCGAGACGAACGACAAGATTCTGTCCCGTCGCTAATCCACCGGTAATACCACCAGCGTTGTTGGTGCGGAAACTGACTTTGCCATTCTTGACATCTAACTGATCGTTATCCTGCGAGCCAGTCATGTCCTTGACAGCCATGCCGGCACCGATTTCCACCGCTTTGATAGTGCCAATGCTCAACATCCGACCAAGTTCGCCATCCAGTTTGTTAAACACCGGCTCACCCATCCCACAGGGAATACCGGTGGCAACAATTTCCACCACACCGCCACTCGAATCGCCGCCGCGCGTGATTTCCATGATGCGTTCGTACATCGCATCCGCCGTCGCTAAATCGGGACAATTCAATTTCGGATGCACACCATATTCTTTGCGGATCGCTTCTTCGTCGAAGCGAATCATCTTCTTGTACATCTCCGGTACTTCTTTCTCCAACTCGGCAAGCACCGCCATTTTCTGAAGCATCCGCATCTCCGGCTTGTACCGACCGGACGTGAACAACCAGTCATACACCGGGTCGTTCTTCCAGCGCATTTCTTTGTACGCGGCAACTTTTGGCCGAATCTTTTCAATCGGCATATCCGCTAACCGAATCCCGGCAATTTCTTTGACATAACCAGTCACTTCGATGCCGTGGTCTTTCAAAATGCGTTTCGCAATCGCCCCCGCCGCAACAATCGTGGCGGTGTACCGGCCACTGAAGAAACCGGCACCAATGGAATCATCCCACTGGCCATACTTCACATAGCTGGCATACGAAGCGTGACCGGGACGCGGTGTGCGGTTCGTCACCCGGTACGCCTCAATGTGCTCAAAGTGCCGGTCAAGATTCGGAATCAAAACCGTCACCGGTGTGCCATTAGTGAATTGAGCGTTGTGAAAGTCGGTCATCGTGTCATCGCAATTCTGGCCGGTCACAATCACCGGCACATCTGGCTCGCGGCGCGGCGACGTCAACTCACCTTGCCCCGGTTTACGCAGGAGCAAATCCCGGTAAATTTCTTCTTCCGTGATGCGATAGCCGGGCGGCACGCCTTGCAAATGCGTGACCAAAGTTTCCTGATACGAGCCACCGCCGACAGTGACCTTAAACAATGTTCCAATATTACATCCGAGCATGGTGTTTTCTCTCTTTCTTCTTCTTAGCCGTCCCCACACGAGCGGTTGGCAGAATTCTTTTTACCGGCTTTTCTGGAAAATGCAACTCGCTCATCCGCACTCTTGCAATTGATAAAGTTTCCCCTCGTCCACTCGGTAGAATAACGGTGCAATCACGAGCTTTGGATAATCCCGGCGCAGGCGTTGTGCCTCCGTGCAGACAAACTCTCCGGCGTCGGCAATCTCAAACTCCGGTGCGCGTTCATCGAAATGCCGGGCCGCATTTTCGGCAGTCCATCCCGCATGAGCCACCAGACCTTGAATGAAAACTTCCCGCCGCGCCGTCAGTCCCACCATCCCGCACTGGTCATGCGCAATCAACGCGAGGGCGCGCACACCACCAATTGAAATCGCAAAAGAAACTTTGAATTCAGCCCGCCGTAAATTCGCACCACCGGCACGCAGAATGTAGGCAAAGTTGTCCGGGATCCGCAGCACCTTGCGATTATCCATGCACATCCCAACCAGCAATTTCGCCATGACATAGGAATCGAACGGCCGTCCGCAATTCTGATATTCCAGCAACAAACTGATGGGCGTTTGCCGGTAAATCGGCAGGATATCGGCGCGACAAGTGACCGGTAAAAGTGATGGCGTCATGCGGGTTGAATTTTTGCGCCCAGACCGCGCAGGCAGTCCGTGAACGTCGGGAAAGTAATCGTGGCGGATTCAGCGGTATGAACCGTCGTAGTTTCCGGTAATGAGCAACCAGCAATCGCCAGCGCCATCACAATCCGGTGATCGTGATGGCCATCCACCTCTGCCGCGACAAGTTTACCACCCTCAATCACCAAGCCATCCGGCAGTTCCGTAACTTTTGCGCCGAGCTTGGTCAACTCCATGCGCATCGTCGCAATCCGGTCCGTCTCCTTAATCCGAGCATGCGCGACATTGGCCAACGTCGTCGGACCGGTCGCAAAACAAGCGAGCACTGCCATCATCGGTAGCGCATCTGGCGTGGCATTCAAATCCAACCGGCAACCTTTCAAGTAACCGGGCTGCACACGAATTCCGCCATCCGGCAAAACTTCAACTCGCGCTCCCAGTTGCCGGAGATAATCCAGCACCGCCTTGTCGCCTTGCGAATCCGTCAAATCCAAACCGCGCACCACGATTTCATTCTCGCCGATAGCACCGGCGCACAGGAAAAATGTCGCCGACGAAAAATCCGCCGGTACTCGCCGCGTGAACGCTTGATATTTTTGCTTGCCGGGAATCCGAAACTCGCGGAATCCATTGTTCGCAAATTTAATTCCCTGCCGGGTCAACCAATCGAGTGTCATCTCGACGTAGGGTTTCTCTTCGAGCACCGGTACTTTAATAACCGTATCGCCATCGGCCAACGGACAATTCATCAGCAAACTCGTCAGGTACTGGCTCGATTTACACTCGATTGAAGTCGTCCCGCCTTTGAGCCGACCGCGAACGACAATCGGCGGACAACCATTACCACGAGTCGATTCGGCATGTGCGCCGAGATCGTTGAGCGCCGCCAACAATGCACCGGAAGGCCGCCGTTGAATTTGGTGGTCACCGGTAAACGTTGTCACGCCTTCGCGGACGAGCGCTGCCGAACCCATCGCGATGTTGACCGTCGTCCCAGAATTCCCGACATCAATCACCTCTGCCGGCGCACGAAGTTCACCACCGGTGCCGGTAATCGTCCAGACATCCGGCTGGCAATCAATCTTCGCTCCGAGCGCGGAAAATGCGCGCACCGCCGACCGCGCATCGCCGGAATCCAGCGGCGCTTCAATCCGACTCGTTCCGGTCGCCAGACTCGCGAACGCCACAGCGCGAATCGTATGCGATTTTGAACCGGGAATGTTCACGTCACCGCGCAACTTGGATTGATGGCAGACAAATTTCACGCCGCAAGAATATCCCACGCTCACCGCACGGTCAAGCGACCGCTCGACAATCACCGGCAGCGCAGGCAATATCACAACTGCAATGCCTATCATTCGCCACTATGAACCACGCGACCGGGCAGTCGTTCGCGAAATCTGCTGCGACACCGCCGACGCCGGCGAACCGGTCGAACATTTCTTCCCAGACCGCGAAGTTTTCGCCGACCTCCTCACTCGGTATTACACCGATTTCGCTCCGGCCGCATCGTGGGTCGCGGAACAAGATGGCCGCATCATCGGCTATCTCACCGGTTGTCTCGACACGCGAAAATTTCTACGGACAATGGCGTTGAGAATTGTGCCGGTAGCAATTCTGAAAGCCTTAGTGCACGGTTCGCTCTGGCACCGGTTTGTCCGGCAAAATTTGCGCCTCCCAAAATCACACCGCCGGCAACTCCTCGCAGAATATCCGGCGCATTTTCACCTCAACCTCCGCGCCGGTGATCGCGGCCATGGCACCGGCAGACAATTGCTAGAAAAATTTCTATCGCAAGCTGGCGAACTCGGCATTCATGCCGGTGTCAGCGAAACGAATCGCGCCGGGCGAAAGTTTTTCGAGCGCGACGGCTTTGTCGTACTCGCCCGGGAAGAACGATTCCGCACCTCCGACCAACCGGAATTCACCATTCTTTACGGCTACCGTTCGATAGCGTAATGCCAATCGCTTGAAAGACTATCGGGAAATTATTCTGAGGTGGTTGAGGGAGTTCAAGCAAAGAAGTCTGGGTTAGAGAGTTCAGGTCGTTGACCTGTACGGCGGCGTCTGACAGTGTGAAAAGGCTATTGCCGATGAAGAGAACGCGGTTAATCTGCCGATTCCAATCGCTCCAGATGTTATCCTCCGGTGGCATCTGCGTGATTGTGCCACGCAAGACAAGACCGTTGGTCACAGACACATCGTAGATATAGGCGCCTTGGAAAACAGTATCGCCCCATTGCCATGGAGTACTCGCATCGGCATTGGTGATTTGTGCGACACTGACCGGAAAAGCTAGCAGGTTCCGCGACCGGTCAAACAATAGCGCGTGCGGATCCCACAAGACCGGCGAATCCGTGCCGCGGTCACCGATGCTCACGGAACTGAGCAAAGCCGGATTTTGCAAATCGGTCACATCAAATAAGGCGACCTTCAGCCCTTGGTAAAACGCAACACCATCCCACCACGGGACATCACCGGTGGATTGATTCGTGACAATAATCACGTCTTTACCAATGCCAATCAGGTGATTCTCGTCGTACGGCAACAGAAACTGACTATATCCCGGCAAGGTGAGTTGACCGACGACTACCGGCTGAGTCGGATCAGTTAAATCAATGGCAAAGAGCGGATCAATCTGCTGGTAGGTCACAAGAAACGCACGGTTACCAAGAAATCGCGCGGCGTAAATTTGTTCGCCGGCGGCAAGATTCGTTACGCTACCGGTGATATTCAAATTTGAATCAAGCACAAATAGATTATTGCGATCCTGTTGCGAATCCGTCCACCACGCGTGCTCGGTAGTGGCAACACGGAAAGTATTGCTGAATTCGTCCATCGCATATGAATTCAAAATACTACCGGCGATAAGATTGGCAGCAACGAACGTGGGCTGCCCATTATTCAAGGCAAACTTATAAATCGCTGTCTGTTCTTGATTCGTCGACGAGGGTACCGGTAACACTGGAGTTGCGACTGCCATGGCGGACATCGCACCAATCGGTTTCGCCAAGTTGCTGACACCCGTTAAGGCCGGTGCAGCACTGAACATGAGCGGTTGCATAAATAATATGTCCATACCGCGTGAACCGGTCACGTATAAGTTCTCTGTAGAGGCGTAAATCTGATCACCGGCACCGAGATAAGCATTCACTTGCGCGGCTGACTTGGGATTCCGCACATCGACACCGGCGACGATGAGATAATTTGGATCATCAAAGCCAGGAAAGTAATAGCAATTTTTCAAAGCCAGTAATTGATATGCCTTGCTGCGGGCTGTATCGCGGAAAGATGGCACCAGACTAGCAGCACCGCGCATGCCGATACCGGCACTGGCCAACGCGTAGTAATTCGGATACTGCCGGGCCACAAGATAAAGGTCCGTACCGACCATGCGCGTGGCGATATAATCACCATCAATTTCAACCTCGCGGATTTTGGTGGGATTGGTCGGCGTGCTAACGTCATACACTCGCGCCAATACTGTGCTGGTAGAAAAATACCAAATCGGTCGAAATGGCATCGGAACAACCAGTGGATTACGAAATGAGGTTCCGACAACGACGAGCGTTTGCCCGGTTAAATATAATTCTTGCGGGTAAAATGTCTCCGTTGTGAAATCAAGAATGTTCGTGGCAGTTAAGGTAGCGAAAAACTGAAATTGCGGTTGAATTGCAAGGACTCGGTTTTGGTTAAGCTGATAAATAACTGCGCCATCGGTCTTCACGCAATCGCCTTCGTCCACACCGGCCATTTGTGTTAGCGTGGTTGAAAATGTCGCGTCTCCCGAACTAGGCGCCAACGCGTTAGCCATAAATTGCAAACCGGTTCGATAACTCGAATAATATCGCGGCTGATGCTTGCGTAAGATTTGTAAGAGCTGAGTATTGGACTGAATGCGTTGTGGAGAGTTAGACTCCGCGAACGTGGTCATACCCGCAAATAACAAGCCCACAGCTAAAATATTTAACCAGTACTTCTTGATTTTCATGTGCACATTATACCGCACATCCATCGGAGTGCAATGTTGGCTACTTTCTCCGGTAATTAGTGCGCCGGCACGATTAACCGGTATGCTAAGAGTCCGGCAAAAATTAAAAAGACGACACCACAGATTCGCACTAATTGCGTCAGCGTTTTGGGTTTCACTCGACGGTGAGCACGCGACACGAAAAACGCCAGCAGTAAAAACCAGAGCACGCCACCGGTAAACACGCCGATTAAACAAGCCAGCCGACTGAGTGGCGCGGTTGTCACCCATTCGCGAGCAAATAATCCGGTCGTGAGCGTTGCCCAGACTAACACCAACATCAGATTTGAAATCGTCAGCACAAATCCGAGTAAAAATGTTTTCGGATGATGCCACCGGACATCGGCGCGTTCGGCAGCGGCTTCGCTTTGCGCCTCGAATCGCTCGGGTTTTGTCAGCAAACTATGGATGCCCATTCCGGTAATCACCACGACCGCCATGATGCGCATTGCAAAGGAAATTTTTGGCTGGCTCAGCAAACTCGAATGACCGGCGAGCATTAATCCGGCGTAGATTGCCTCCGCCACCATCGCACCGACTCCGGCCAAGAACGCCGAGAGAAAACCTTTACGCAGCGCATTGTTGATTACGGTCAAGTTGACCGGCCCGACCGGGATTGAAACGATAAACCCGCACGCCATCCCCGCCGCTAACGCTTGTAGCAAGTGCAGTTGTTCCATGGCACCCTACGCCACGTCCGTGTCGTCCTCGCCGGCCTCCTCGATTTCGCGGCGCCAGCTCTTCCGCACCCACGGCCGCACCAGCCCGTAGATTAAATACGCCACAAACAAAAACGCAAACGTCACTTGCGGATAATTGAAAAATAACATCGCCGCTACCACCACACCGGCAAATGCCGCCACGGATTTGCGCGCCGTCCATTCCACCTGCTTGAACGTCGGATACCGCACATTACTGACCATCACGCCCGCCACCAACAACATCAGCAGCGGCAACGCATATCGCCACGGTCCCAGCGGATGTTCCGGCGTGCCCTGCGGAATGATGATATTGTCGGATCCCAACTGCCGGACCAACATCGTCACACTCACCACCAACGCCGCCGCCGAAGGAATCGGCAGCCCGATGAATTCATTTTTGGTGGTACTTGGGCCGAGCGTGCACAACACATTGAATCGCGCCAACCGAATCCCGCCGCAAACCAAATACACCGCCGCCACAATCCAACCGGTCTTCGGAAAATCTCCCAAAATAATCGCGTACACCAAAAACGCCGGTGCCACACCAAAGCTCACAATATCCGCCAGCGAATCAAACTCCCGGCCAAACGGCGATTCCTTCTTCGTCACTCGCGCCACGCGGCCATCGAGGAAATCGAACGCAAACGCCGCCAGAATTAAATAAACCGCATTATCAATCGCCTCTGGCTTCCGGAATTCCACGTACTTAAAAATCCACGTCAGCGCAAAAAAACCGCACGCCAAATTACCGGCGGTGAACAAATTCGGCAGCAAATAAATTTTAACCTTCTCGCCGTTTTCCGTCGTCGCAGTTTTATTTTCGTCGGGCAACAATGGTCTCGCCTCCTTTGGCATATTCGCCAACTTTCGCCACAATTTCTGTCCCGGCCGGCAAAAACAACTCCACGCGCGAGCCGAACCGGATCATTCCAAATCGCTCACCTTTCGTCAGCGTCGCGCCTTCGCCGCACCAACCCACAATCCGTCGCGCAATCAACCCGGCAATCTGCCGTACCGTCACCCGATAACCGTCCGATGCTTCGACGACAATCTGCCGGTACTCATTTGACGCCGACGCCTGCGGATCACGCACGTCGAGAAACTTACCGGGCCGGTATTCCACCGATTGAATCGTCCCGGCAATCGGCGTGCGTTGAACATGCACGTCGAAGATCGTCAAGAAAATCGCCACCCGCGTCGTTTCGCCGACCGATTTGATTTCGACAATCCTACCGGTGGCTGGCGCGACAATTACTTTTTCATCCGCCGGTACCGTCACATTCGGATCGCGGAAGAATGAGATGGTGAATACCAGCAGCACCGCCGTCAGCACCGCCACCGGCCAGCATTGCCACCGGATTCCGGCAACCAGCGCCACCACCAGAATTAAAAACGCCAATTTTCCTTCCAGCAAAGTTCGTACAGTAAACATAAATTTCTCTGCCATCCTACCTGAATTGCTTATCTTGACAAAGTTTTTTATGAACGCCGCTATCAACTAACCAGTCAAGCGTTACGCAACCAATTGTGATTACGATTGACGGCTCATGACGGCGGTATTAATTTTCGCCGTGAATAAGGCTAACTTCCAATCGCAATAATTACTGATAGCGAAAGACAAATACTTCTAGGTAACAGAATGATTGACTATAGATACAGCCTAGGTGGCATTACGAACGAAGGATTACACGGTTTTTTTGTGGGATGGCCTCAGCCACCCTCTGTTTTTAAATTTCGTAAGATTCTAAAGAATAGCTTTGCTTTCATCGTAGCGTACGACACTAAGACTAAAAAAGTAATTGGCTTTGTAACTGCAATTTCAGATGGGATTTTTGCGGCATTCATACCACTCCTTGAAGTAAAAACAGAATACCAGAGAAAGGGAATAGGTCGTGAACTTTTAAGAAGGATGGAAAGCCGCCTTTCCGGAAACTATTCGATAGATATCGTTTGTAACCGCGAGTTGGAATCGTTTTATGCAGACGTGGGATATACAAGCTTGTCTGGACAAGCGAAACGCTTTCCAAAGTCCTTGCGTTAGATGCTAACCCGCCAGTGACGATTATTCGTCCGACGGCTCGAAGAGGTCGAATTGGTTGCCGTCGGGATCGGTGACGGTGATGAGCCGGCCGTAGCCTTCCGTGCGGATGTCGCCGTCGAAATTGACGCCGCGTTCCTTCAACGTCGCCACAGTCGAGTCAAGATTGTCCACGAGCAAACTGAGGAATGGATTGCGCGCGCCACCGGCGGGTTCGGCTTGCATCAGACCGAGGTGAACGCCGTGCAATTCGATTTCCGCCCAGCCGGTACCGGCTTCTTGGTACGCGACGGTGAGGCCGAGGGTTTTGGTGTAAAATTCGACCGACCGGTTGAGGTCAGCGACTTTGATAACAATGTTAGCGATGCCTTGAATCATAATTTTCTCAGTAGGGTAATGGGAACTTATTGGTTAGGGTTTTGACTTTTTCTTTCACACGCGCATGCACCGCGATATCATCTGGTTTCTCCAAAACCTCGGTGATGAGCGCGGCGATTTGGGTCATCTCGGCTTCTTTCATGCCGCGCGTAGTCACCGCCGGCGTGCCGACGCGGATGCCGCTGGTCACGGTTGGCTTTTCAGGATCGAACGGAATCATGTTTTTGTTCACGGTGATACCAGCCTTATCGAGCGCTTCCTGCGCAATCTTACCGGTACTCTTTTTCGGACGGAGATCAACAAGCATCAAATGGTTATCGGTGCCGCCGCTGACAATCCGGAAACCTTTACTCGCCAGAGCACCGGCGAGCGTCGCGGCGTTTTTGACGACTTGTTGCTGGTAAGCTTTGAACTCCGGTTGCAGCGCTTCCTTAAAGCAAACGGCTTTGGCGGCGATGATGTGTTCCAACGGACCACCTTGGATGCCGGGGAAAATTTGCGAGTTCACTGTTTTGGCGTGGACTTCTTTGCACAAAATCAATCCGGCTCGCGGACCGCGCAACGTCTTGTGCGTCGTGCTGGTCACGATGTCGGCGTGCGGCACTGGGTTCGGATGCAATCCAGCGGCAACGAGACCGGCAATGTGCGCCATGTCCACAACGAGCGCCGCGCCGACCTCCTTGGCAATCGCCGCGAATGCCGCAAAATCTAGCGTGCGCGGATAAGCGCTCGCACCAACGACAATGATGCGCGGTTTCTCGGCGTGGGCGAGTTTAGCAACTTCTTCCATGTCAATCCGCTCAGTCTTTTGGCTGACGCCGTACGGAACGATCCGGAAAAGTTTACCGGAGAAATTCACCGGCGAACCGTGTGTCAAATGACCACCGAAATTCAAACTCATCGCCAACAACGTGTCACCTGGTTTCGCCAATGCAAAATACGCGGCCATGTTCGCTTGCGAACCGGAATGCGGCTGGACGTTGGCGTGTTCCGCGCCGAAAAGTTGCTTCGCGCGGTCAATCGCGAGTTGCTCGATCACATCCACACATTCGCAACCGCCGTAATACCGCTTACCGGGATAACCTTCGGCATATTTGTTCGTGAGCACAGTCCCGGCGGCTTCAAGCACCGCCGGCGAAACAAAATTCTCACTGGCAATCAATTCGATGTTGTCTTGCTGACGCTGCGTTTCGTGTTGGATGGCCGCGAAAATTTCCGGGTCAGCTTTTGCGATGGCGGAGAGTGATTTTGTGATGACGGGGGGATGGTCCATTTTTTTGACGCGCCGGTCGTGGCGGCCTCCTTCGAATTCGGTTTTCAGCCACACATCAAGAATCGACTGGGCTTTTTTGTTGTCAGTTTCTAACGCGGAAAGCACAAGAATGTTGGCGTCGTTATGCTCACGACTGAGCTTCGCCCATTCTTCATTATTCACCATCGCAGCCCGCGCACCAACGACGCGATTAGCGGCGATGCTCATGCCGATACCACTTTTGCAAATCAAAATTCCACGGTCCACGCCACCGGCGGCCACTTCATTCGCCACCGCAAACGCATAATCCGGATAATCCACCGCTTCCGCGGAATTGGTACCGAAATCGGTAACTTGGAAATTGTTTTTCGCCAACCAATCTTTCAACGCCGCTTTCATTTCCACACCGCCGTGGTCAGCAGCGATAGCGATTCGCAAAACCGGCCGATTCGCCACCGGCTCCACCGTTGCGCGAGCGGAAGTTTGCTTGATGAATTCGATAATGCTCGGCAGCGCTCGCTTAATCTGGTCGCGCGTCCGCCGGTAAATTTCGAGCGATTGTCCGATGGGATCGGCGACATCCTTCCCAATCACTTCGGCATCCTCAAACTCCCGGAGTAGAAAAGTTTTCTCGGCGGCCATCGGATACAGCGTCTGAATGCTGTCTTGTTGCTGCCGGGTCATCGTGAAAATAAAATCCGCTTCCTTGATCAGCGGTACGCGCAACGATTGGCTGTAATGCGTCGCGATATCCACGCCGATTTCCGCCATCGCGATTTCCGATTCCTCGGTGACCGGCTGCCCGTCAAGCGCGCCCAGTCCCGCTGAAAAAATCCGATAATTCTGGTCGTCGCCCAACGCAGCACGCAACAAACCTTCCGCCATCGGACTGCGGCAAACATTACCGGTACAAACAAAAAGAATCGTCTTCATTGCCACGATAAAAATACTCGGATGCCCTTCAAAACATCCACCGCGCGCTGCAACACCACATCGCGCGCCGGTGTAACAGCCGGTTCGGATTCCGGCGCCGGCGCTCCAGCCAGCGTCAGCGCATTGGTCGTCCCGGCTGGCGAATTTGTCAACGCCAACGACGGCGTCTCAATTTCCTCGCCGCGAAAAACTTTCACGAGCGACGCTTCCGTGAACGCGTGCTTCTTCACTTGCGGCTGCAAACTCGCCGTCAGCGTGACGTTGGACGCTACATTGAAAACCGCTTCGCGCTCGGTCTTCGAATCAATCTTCACCAAAATATCTGGAATGATACCGGCAGGAAAAATCTCGTCGCCTTTCGGGAAAACAATTTTCGCTGTCGCCAACCGTAACACTCGCCCATCGCTGAGCGTTTGATCTTGCCACGCCACCGGTAATCCCGCCGTCGGCCCACCAATGACGATGCCACGATCTTGCGACCGCAATGCGCCAACCAACACCTCAGCACTGCCACGCGTCTGCGAATTCACCAGCAACAACAACGGCGACTTTGCCAACTCCGCTACGAGTGATTGCGGTGCGTTAATCGTCCGGTAAACCTCCGGCGCACCATCGGAACGTTTCACCGTGAACAACTCCACGCCCGCCGGTAAGAATCGACTCACCACTTCTGCCGCGGCCGCGAAATTTGTGCCGTCGGCAAATCGCAAATCGAGCACGTAACCGGAAACTTTCGCCTGCGCAAAATTTTTCAATTCACCATCGAGCGCCGCCGGCGTCTCGCTCACCACATCGGTCAGGCGAATGTAGCCGATGTCCGGTTGAATCACTTCGACTCGTGCCACCGGCTCGTGGGCGTTGGATTGGATCACCGGAACACTATTGGATTTCGCTTCCTCGGCGGTCAGCAATTTTGCGCCGGTTCCGAGCATTTTTAGAATCCCGGCCACTGAAGCGTCGTTGAGTTTTTGCGCGTCGAGTGTTTCCCGGTCGACGTAATGCTGTTTCAACGCATCAACGATTTCGGAAGTCGTGTCCGCGCCGACCACGCGAGCCATGACTAGAAAAGCCAAACTGCTGATTAGAAAATAAAATTTCATTTTGAAGTGCGATGTAACGCCCGCGCCGCAATATCGCGCCGGTAATGCACGCCGGCAAACTGAATCCATTTCACGCCGTCATACGCCCGGCGCATCGCATCGGCAATATCGCCACCGATTCCCGTCACGCCGAGCACGCGACCACCGGCGGTCACAATCTGACCGTTTTGAAATTGAGTCCCAGCGTGAAACACCGTCACGTTAGCCAACTTGCTCGCCGCCGGCAATCCGGTAATTACCTGACCGCGTTCGTAGTTGCCTGGATAACCACCGGCGGTCAACACCACGCACACCGCCGCGCCGGGTTTCCATTTCAATTCAAATTTCTCCAGCGTGCCATCGGCCGTCGCGATGCAGGCCTCAACCAAATCAAAATCCATCCGGGGCACGACCGCTTGCGTTTCTGGGTCACCAAACCGGCAATTGAATTCCAAAACTTTTACACCGGTCGGCGTCAACATCAAGCCGGCATAAAGCACGCCCCGGTAATCAATGCCATCGGCTTTCAATCCCGCTAGCGTGCGCGCAAAAATTTCTGTTGCATCCACCGGTAATCCGACCGGCGAATACGCGCCCATGCCACCGGTATTCAAACCGGTGTCGCCGTCGCCGACGCGTTTGTGGTCTTGCGCCGGCGCGAGAATTTTCACCGCACCACCGGAGACCAGCGCCATCACGCTAACTTCTTCACCGGTGAGACATTCCTCGATGACAACCTGCCGGCCAGCGTCGCCAAACGCGCGTTTTTCCATGATGTCAGCGATGGCTTGGTCGGCTTCGGCGACCGTTTGCGCGACGATGACACCTTTACCGGCGGCGAGGCCGTCGGCTTTCACAACAATCGGCGCACCGTGCTTTCGGACGTACGCGCGAGCATCTACCGGATTATCGAAAATGCCGGCGGCAGCGGTGGGAACGTTGTGTTTGAGAAGAAATTGTTTGGAGAAAACTTTACTGCCTTCGAGTCGCGCGGCGGATTGAGTCGGGCCGAACACACGGAGATTTTTCGCCTGAAATGCGTCGGCGATACCGGCGCACAAAGCGGCTTCCGGACCGACAACGGTGAGGTCAATCCCCTTCTCCGTCGCAAACGCCGCGAGCTTGGCGACTTCGGTGATTTCCAGCGGCACACACTCGGCAAGTTCGGAGATACCGGGATTGCCGGGCGCGCAGAATAGTTTGGTAACGTGCCGGCTCTGCGCCAGTTTCCAGATTAAAGCATGTTCGCGACCGCCGCCGCCGATGACTAGGATTTTCATAACTCGCGCCGCGCACTCTAGGCGACACGCCCGGCACGGTCAACGAGATTGTATCTGCACCGGCGATAAATCTCTGCTTGTGGTTGCCGGCGCGCGCGGCGATAATTCACGACAATGATGAATGAAAATCCTCGTCCGCTACTGGAACTGGTGCTGGAGAAATTTCCGGACACACCGCGCAAACGCGCCAAAGAATGGATTGTCGCCGGGCGCATCAGCGTGGCCGGCGTGGCAATTCGCAAACCGCATCAGCCGGTGACGGCGGCACCGGCGGCGCTGGAATTGCAAGGCCGAAAAATGGGGACGTTGGCGTTTGACGAAGAGTGGCGGATTCATCCCCGGCTGAGTTTGGTATATCTCGACGCGTCGCTGGCAATCGTGAACAAAGGCGCTGGCTTGCTCTCGGTGCCGGCGCCGATTACGGATTTATCGGCGTTGAGTATTCTGGCGGATTTTCTGTCTGGCAAATTGCGCGGGTTGAGTTTCCGAACGGCGGAACGCCGCTTGCCGGCGGCGTTCCGGCAAATGGAACCGCTACCGGTGCATCGGCTCGATCAATTCACCACCGGCGTCTTGTGTCTGGCGATGAACCCGGCGGCGCGGGCGGCGTTGATTGACCAATTCTCAGCGCACACGGCGTCCCGGCAATACGTGGCGTTTGTGGATGGCCGACCGAAAACACCGCGCGGCACGTGGCGGCATTGGTTGCGCTTTGATGTGGAAGCGTTGCGGCAACACGTTTTTACCTCGCAACCGAGCGGCGCGGAGTCGTTAGAATCCATCACGCATTACGAAGTGCTTGGCGAATACGTTCTTGGTAAAACTGGCCGGGTGATTTCCAAAATGCGTTTCAAACTGGAGACCGGCCGCACGCACCAGATTCGCGCACAAGCCGCCCACGAAGGACTGCCGTTGATTGGCGACCGGACATATCATTCGCTCTATCACGCCTCAAAACGCGAACGCGCCCTAGTGCCGATTGAATGCGAACGGCAAGCGTTGCACGCGGAGACATTGGAACTGACGCATCCCGTCAGCGGTGAACGCCGGCAGTGGTCCGCACCGATTCCAGCCGATTTGCAACAACTCGAACGCGAACTCGTGGCGCAAACTTACCGGAAATAATCATGACGCAGCCGGCGCTCGAAATCGGTCTCATCGGTGGGATTGAGAAGCGAAAAATTGAAATCGTGGATTATGATGCGCGCTAGCCGGCGAAGTTTCAACAACTGGCGAACACGATCGCCACAACGCTCGGCAAGACGGCCTTGCAAATTGAGCACATTGGCTCGACTTCGGTGCCGGGGTTGGGCGCAAAACCGATTATCGATATTCTGCTGGTGGTGGCGGATTTCCCGTGATGAAATTCTGTATCTTCCCCAGCTGGAGGCAATCGGCTACGAACTGCGAGTCCGCGAACCGGATTTTCATGAACACCGAATGTTCCGGACGCCTGCCCGAGACGTTCACGTTCACGTCTATTCTGCCGGCTCTTCTGAAATCGAACGCAATCTAATATTTCGAGACCGACTGCGCAGCAATCCTCAAGACCGGCAGCGCTATGAGGATACAAAGCGAAAACTCGCAACCCAATCATGGTCCGACATGAATGCCTATGCCGCAGCTAAGACTCAAATCATTGAGCAAATTACCGCAACTGCACGGGCAGCCAGCTCTACATCACTGTGAGTCACGATGGCGCAGTTGGCACAGGTGGTGGGTTGCCGGTGGTGATTAAGTGAGACATGGCACAGGTGGTGGGATTTAGCTTGTCTAGTTTATCCATTTCTATTCTAGGCACTTAGGTATTTACTGGAATCGTTGGCACAGAGTTAGCTAATTAGCTTGCCGGAGATTTTATATGGCAAAAGTACTTGGAATTGATTTAGGCACAACAAACTCATGCATGGCAGTCGTGGAAGGCGGCGAGCCGGTGGTGGTTCCGAACGCCGAAGGCGCACGGACGACACCGTCGATTGTAGCGTTTACGAAAACGGGCGAACGACTCGTTGGTCAGGCGGCGAAGCGGCAAGGCGTCGTCAATCCGACAAACACGGTTTACTCGATCAAGCGGTTCATGGGCCGGAAGTTTGAAGAGGTCGAAATGGAGCGCAAACGCGTGCCTTACGAAGTTGTGCGCGCTGCCAATGGCGATGCGGCCGTCAAGGTTGTGGTGAATGGCGAGACGCAGACCTATACCCCACCGGAAATCTCGGCAATGATTTTGGCAAAACTGAAAGCCGATGCGGAAGCTTACCTCGGTGAAAAAATCGAAAAAGCGGTCATCACGGTACCGGCGTATTTCAACGATTCGCAACGGCAAGCCACGAAGGATGCCGGTAAGATTGCCGGGTTGGACGTAGTGCGAATCATCAACGAACCGACAGCTTCTTCTCTCGCCTACGGACTCGACAAGAAAAAGGATGAGCACATCGCGGTGTATGATCTTGGCGGTGGCACGTTTGATATTTCGGTGTTGAACATCGGCGACGGCGTGTTTGAAGTATTAGCGACGAACGGCGACACGCATCTCGGCGGTGACGATTTCGATGAGCGCGTGATGAATTGGATTATTGACGATTTTAAAAAGGAGACCGGCAACGATCTGAAAAAGCAAGCCGACGCGCTCCAACGGATCAAGGAAGAATCTGAAAAAGCGAAAATCGCGTTGTCTAGCGCGATGGAATACGAAATCAATTTGCCGTTTATCACGGCGGACGCTAGCGGACCGAAGCACATCGTCAAGAAACTCACCCGCGCCAAGCTCGAACAGCTTTGCGACGAGTTGATTGACCGGACGATTAAGCCGGTGGAAAACTGCTTGCGCGACGGCAAGATTGATATGAGCAAAGTGGATGAGTTAGTGCTCGTCGGCGGAATGACCCGGATGCCGAAAGTGATTGAGGTCGCCGGTAAGCTCATCGGCAAAGCGCCGCATCAAGGAGTGAATCCAGACGAAGTGGTAGCGGTAGGAGCGGCCATTCAAGGAGGCGTTCTTACCGGTCAAGTCAAACAAGACATCGTGCTACTAGATGTGACGCCGTTGTCGCTGGGCATTGAAACGCTCGGCAATGTGTTCACCACGTTGATTCCGCGTAACACGACGATTCCGACGCGCAAAAGCGAAATTTTTTCGACCGCCGGTGATAGTCAGACCAGCGTCGAAGTTCACGTGCTTCAGGGCGAACGCTCAATGGCGCGCGACAACAAGACGATTGGAAAATTTCATCTCACCGAAATCCCACCAGCCCCGCGTGGCGTGCCGCAGATTGAAGTGACATTTGATATTGATGCGAACGGCATTCTGCACGTTTCCGCGAAAGACCTGGGCACCGGTAAGTCGCAGAAGATTACGATCACGGCGTCGAGCGGTTTGTCGAAAGATGAAGTGGAGAAGATGCGCCAGGAAGCCGAAGCGCACGCCGATGAAGACAAACAAATCCGCGAGAAAGTGGAAGTGACGAACCGGTGTGATGCGCGAATTTACGAGACTGAGAAGTTAATGAAAGAGCACAAGGAAATCATCACCGACGAGCAAAAGTCGAAACTGGAAGCCGCCATTGAATCAGTCAAAGGCGCGCGGAAGCAGGATGATTTAGCTGCGATGAAAAGCGCGGAAGAAAAATTGACCGAGACGTGGCACGCAGTTTCGTCAGACATTTATGCGAAGGCGCGCGAAAAGAGTTCGACCGCCGGCGCGCAGCAGACGCCACCGACACCGGATGCCGGTGCAAAAGAAGAGAAGAAGACCACCGGTGACGTCGTGGACGCAGATTTCGAAGTGGTGGACGACGACAAGAAGAAGTAAGTCGGTTCGGCCATTTCGGGAACCTCTAACAGAAACAACAACCAAAGGAGTCAGACACATGAGCGTAAAACCATTGGGCGATCGGGTGCTAGTGCTCCCCATCGAACAAGACGAAGTTAAAAAAGGCGGGATTATTATCCCGGATAGCGCAAAAGAAAAGCCACAGGAAGGCAAAATCGTGGCCGTCGGTGCCGGCAAGCATGAAGATGGAAAGCTGGTTTCGATGACTGTGAAAAAGGGTGACCGCGTGCTGTACAGCAAGTACGGCGGCACGGAAATCAAAATTGACGGCAAAGACCATTTGATCATGCGCGAGGACGACATCCTCGGCATCATTGACTAACCAAAGGAGAAATGAATCATGGCTGCAAAACAATTATTGTTTGACGAAGACGCTCGCAAGTCACTCTTGCGCGGCGTTGAAAAACTGAGCCGGGCCGTCAAGGTCACGCTCGGACCGAAGGGCCGTAATGTGGTCCTCGACAAGAAATTCGGTTCCCCGACGGTCACCAAGGACGGCGTCACTGTCGCCAAGGAGATCGAGTTGGAAGATCCGTTTGAAAATATGGGCGCTCAGATGGTGCGCGAAGTGGCCAGCAAGACCAGCGACATCGCCGGTGATGGCACCACTACCGCGACTGTGTTGGCCGAAGCCATTTACCGGGAAGGTCTCCGCAATGTGACCGCCGGCGCGAACCCGATGGCGTTGCAACGCGGCATCAACAAAGCTGTCGCCGCCGCTTGCGAACAGCTCACGAAACTCAGCAAGAAGGTCAAAGACCGCAGCGAAATCGCTCAAGTCGCGACCATCTCGGCGAACGGCGACCGGACCATCGGCGAAATCATTGCCGACGCGATGGACAAAGTTGGCAAAGACGGCACGATCACAGTTGAAGAAGCCAAGAGCATTGAGACCACGCTCGACGTCGTCGAAGGCATGCAGTTCGATAAAGGCTTCCTCAGCCCTTACTTCGTGACCAATGCCGAGTCGATGGAAGCTATTCTCGAAGACGCTTACATCCTCATCCACGAAAAGAAAATCAGCAGCTTGAAAGACATGCTGCCGTTGCTCGAAAAAACCGCGAAGCTCAGCAAGCCGCTGTTGATTCTCTCAGAAGACGTCGAAGGCGAAGCGTTGGCGACACTCGTTGTCAACAAGCTCCGTGGCACCATCCAAATCGCGGCGGTCAAAGCCCCCGGTTTCGGTGATCGCCGCAAAGAAATGATGAACGACATCGCCATCCTCACCGGCGGTAAGTTCCTCAGCGAAGACCTCGGCATCAAGCTCGAGAACGTCAACATCGAAGACCTCGGCCGCGCGAAGAAGATTGTCATCGACAAGGAAAACACCACCATCGTCGAAGGCGCCGGCAAGCAGAGCGAAGTCCAAGGCCGGATCAATCAGATTCGCAAAGCCATCGAAGAAACCACCAGCGACTACGATCGCGAGAAGCTCCAAGAGCGGTTGGCGAAACTCGCCGGCGGCGTGGCCGTCATTTATGTCGGCGCGACGACCGAGAGTGAGATGAAAGAAAAGAAAGCCCGCGTCGAAGACGCATTGCACGCGACCCGCGCCGCAGTCGAGGAAGGCATCGTCCCCGGCGGCGGCGTCGCATTGATCCGCACGTTGGAAGCGCTCACCAGCCTCAAGCTCAAGGGCGACGAAGCCATCGGTGCGCAGATCGTTGTGCGTGCGATTGAAGAACCGCTCCGCCAATTGGCAAACAATGCCGGCGAAGAAGGTTCGCTCATCGTTCAAGAAGTCAAAACCCGCAAAGGCTGGGAAGGCTTCGACTGCGATAAGCTCGACTACGTGGACATGGGCAAGGCCGGAATCATCGATCCGACCAAAGTGACTCGTTCCGCGTTGCAAAACGCTTCGAGCATTGCCGGTCTGCTGCTCACCACCGAATGTGCAGTCACCGAATTGCCGGAGAAGGATAAACCAGCTCCAGCAGGCGGCAGCCATCCCGGTATGGGTGGCGGCATGGACTACTAAGTCCCGTTCGTTAATCACAGAGGGCCGGGGCGAGTGGCAACACTCGTCCCGGCTTTTCTCTAAAATCCCTCTTGTAATTTCTTCCGGTATCGTCGATAGTCTGGCCTCCCGATGAAGAGCAAATATTTCCAAGCAGCCGCCCAGCAACTTCCCAGTCCTGAGTTGTTAATCAATCTCGTCTCCAAGCGTGTGCGCCAGTTGATGCAAGGCAACCGGCCGCTCACTCTGACCGACCCGAAGATGGACTTTGCCGACATCGCCCTCAAAGAAATTGGCGAAGGCAAAATCACCTACGAGTTGCCGACCTCCGACACACCGTCACTTGCGCCTGCGAAAGAATAATTTCCGGCCGGTCGCTCGCTGTGGTATTCTGCGGTAATGCCGCCGACCATTCACAACCACAAAGCCCGGCGCGATTATTTCATCGGCGAAACCTACGAAGCCGGCCTCGCGCTGAAAGGCGTCGAAGTCAAAAGCCTCCGCGCTGCGAAAGTCTCCATCGAGGAAGCCTTCGCTCGTGTCGAACGCGGCGAATGTTGGCTCTACAACGCTCACATCCAGCCCTACGAATTCGGCAACCGCTGGAACGTCGATCCGCTTCGTCCGCGCCGGTTGCTTCTCCACAAAAAAGAAATCGACCGGCTCTCCGGTCAGCTCATCACCAAAGGCATGGCGTTGCTTCCGCTCCAAATTTACTTTAACGACAAAGGTCTCGCCAAAGTCACCATCGGCGTCGGCAAAGGCAAAACTCAAGTGGACAAACGCGAAACCATCAAACGCAAAGAAGCCGACCGTGAAGTCAATCGCGCCATCGCCGACCAAATGAAACGAAAAGGCTAAGATGAAAATCTATCACTGGATATTAATCGCCATCGTCGCCGTCATCGGTTTTGCGACCGGTTACCAAACTGGTCACCTACCGGTACCCACACCACCGGAAGCTCCGGCTGTTCCGCTACCGGTAATCGCCCACGCCAAACCGAAAGCGACCTCCGTGGAAATCTCACAGCCAACCTCGACCATTGAACAATTTGAAACCGCGCTACACTTACAGAATCGCCGCGATTTTAGTAAATTGATTCAAACCATCGCTACGCTCGACCCGAAAAAAATCCGGGAAGCGATTGCCGCCGCTGAAAAAACTCCCAACCGGCAAGCCCGCAACCTCGCTCTGCAACAACTTCTTTCGCAGTGGCTCGAAGCCGATTTCTCCGGTGCGGAAGCTTGGATTAAACAATTACCGCCGGGACAATTCCGCAACCAAGCATTCTCTCAACTCGCCAGCAAGTTGGCGGAAACCAATCCGCAAGCGGCGTTGGCCTTACTCAACACCGCTCCGCCGGGAAGCCGGCAACAAATTTTAGAACCGCTTTTCAACACCTGGGCAAACAAATCACCAGTGGATGCGGCGGCTGCCGCGTTCCAGTTACCGGCGGGACAAGTTCGCGACTCTGCCGTGCTGGCTGTCGCTTCCGTTTGGGCGCAACACGACACAACCGCCGCCCTCGCGTGGGTGCAAACTTTACCAGCCGGCACCGCTCGCAATCAGGCGTTGCAACGAATCTTTTCGGTCTATTCTCAAACCGATGCACCGGCCGCGGCTGCCCTGGTATCGCAATTACCGGCAGGTCAGGCGCAGAACCAAGCGATGTTCAGCGTCGCTCAAGCTTGGGCACAATCCGACCCGGCGCAGGCGATTAACTTCGTCCTCACGATGCCGACCGGTAACATGCAAAACAATGCGCTCGCCAATATCGCCGCCCAATGGGCCAACAACGATTTAGACGCCGCTCGTGCTTGGGCGCTGACCTTACCCTCCGGCACACTCCGGAGCCAAGTGATGCAAAATATTCTCGCAAACTGGGCGCAAAATGATGCACCCGCCGCAGCAGCTTTTTGTTCTCAACTCGCTCCCGGCAAAGAACAAAACGACACTGCCATGAACGTCATTATTGGTCAGTGGGCATATCAAGACCCGGCCCAAGCCGCAGCGTGGATCGCACAGTTTCCAGACGTAACCACTCGCGACCGACTCAACCAACAGATTGCCGGCGCTTGGGTTGTGAACGACCCCACCGGTGCTGCGAATTGGCTGGATTCATTACCGCAAGGCAAAGGTCGCGACTTGGCCGTACAGTCATTCTTGGTAAACCTCGCACGCAACGATCCGGCCACCGCCCTTAGTTGGTTGGACACGATTCAAGACAACAACATCTGGCAAAGTGCTGCACAATCGCTGGCGTTTCAGTGGATGCAAATTGATCCAGTGGCCGCCAAAGCTTGGGTTGACCAGTCAAGTCTGCCGGATAATTTTAAGAAGAACTTCGCCAAAAATGCCGCTCAACAAAGTGGCTCAAGTTTTATTACCATTTGCAACTAACCGCTAAAATAGCCGCACGACCACGTCCCGGCCATTTACTGTCAACGTCACCCGGTCACTCTCCACCGCTTTGACGACGGCACCATCTACAAATTGCTCACGAGTGACAACGTGACCGTTGATAATCGCGCTGTATTCATCACCCATTTTCATGATGCCGGTCAGCTTGAAACGCGCGGTATTGACGGCCGGTCTTTCCGGTACCGGTGCCGGCACGACCGGTGTTGATTCCACCACCGGCGCTGGCGCGGCAACTTCCACCGGTGGCGCGACCGGCGCAGGAGTGACATCCGGTTTTTTCAAAATCATCAGCGCACCAGCCACAACGACCACGGTCAGCACAAACAAACTACCACCGGTAATCCAGATAACCGGGAAACGTTTCGGCGCAACCGGCACGATGACCGGCGTTGGCGACGGTTGCGGTGACACCACCGGTGCCGGTGGACTGGCGAACCGGTTTTTTTCTTTCGCCGCTTTTTGGAGCGCTTCGTAAACCAAGCTCATGAAGCACCGGCGGCGAGTTCCGCGCCTTCGAGGTCGGCAATGGCGCGTTGGATGAGATCGGATTGAATTGTAAAACTTTCGGCGACGTACCCGGCCAGCAGCGCTTTGTCGCACAGCACGTTGATGAGACGCGGCACGCCACGCGAATACCGGTGAATCAGCAACAGCGCGTCGTCGGCCCAACGAATTTTCCCAGTGTCACCGGCAACTTCGAGACGATGCCGGATGTAATCGCCGACTTCTTCCCAACCGAGCGGCGGAATGTGTTGCCGGAGCGCGATGCGTTGTTTGAGTTGCTCAAGATCATCACGCTGCAGCAAGCGGGCTAGCTCCGGTTGGCCGACAAGAATGATTTGGAGCAGCTTTTCTTTTTCAGTCTCAAAATTGGAGAGCAACCGGATTTGCTCGAGCGCTTTGGGCCGGAGGTTCTGCGCTTCGTCCACGATGAGTACGACATTGTGATTGGCGGCGAGTTCGCGGAGGAGAAACGCGTTGAGCGCGTCGTACAAATCTTTTTTGGTGGTCTTAGCTGGCTGGAGTTTGAACTCGTCGCAAATGGCGTGGAGCAATTGCGTGTCAGAAAGCGATGGATTCAGAATGAGCGCGGTTTTGGTGTTCGCCGGCAGCGACCGGAGCAAGGAACGACAGACGGTGGTTTTGCCGGCGCCAATTTCACCGGTGATCACGAGAAAACCTTTCCGTTCCGAAATGCCGAAGCGCAGCACCTCAAGTGCCATCCGGTGATTGCGGCTGAGGAAAAGAAATTGCGGATCCGGTGTCATGTTAAACGGATATTCCCGCAGTCCGTAAAATTCTTTGTACATCGCGGCGGATGCTAGCACCGCGACGGAGAGCGCGCAAGTCCGGTGCAACTCGCACTTGCGCGGCAGGCGGTTTTCCCGTAAGAGAACCAAGATGCGGATTGAAACTTTTGTCGCCGGTCCCGCCGAAACCAACGGCTTCCTCGTCGCTGACCACGCAGATGGAAAAGCACTAATCATCGACGCGCCGCAAGGTACTGCCGCCGGTATGGTTGCCAAAGCCCGGCTTTGGAACACATCCGTCACTTACCTTCTCAACACTCACGCCCACTGGGATCATTACTGGGACAACGCCGAAATTCTGAAACTGACCGGCGCAAAATTCGGAATCCACGCCGAGAGTGCGCCGTTGCTGAAACTTCCGCAAGCCCGGCTCTGGGGTCTCGATACCGACATCGCGCCCAGCACTCCAGATTTTTTTCTCACCGAAGAAACACCGGTCATTGTCGGCGACTTAAAATTTGAAATCTTCCATTGCCCCGGTCATTGTCCCGGCAGTGTCGCGTTGTTCGAGCGCAAAGAACGAGTTCTCTTTACCGGCGATGTGCTTTTTGCCGGCACGATTGGCCGGACTGATTTACCGGGCGGAAATTTCGAGCAGCTTTTAGATTCGATTCACCGGCAACTTCTGCCACTCGGCGATGACGTAAAAGTTTATGCCGGTCACGGCCCGGTCACTACCATCGGTCAAGAACGCCGCATGAACGAGTTTCTCATTCGTTAAAGCCGGGCGTGTTCTGACTTGCACGCCTCACGAGATTCGGTATGCTGCCGGCATGTTGCAGATTATTTTTAGCCGGGTTAGTGCCCGCGATCTCGCCGCGATGCCGCGGCCGTTACAAATCGAATTGCTGGATGGATTTCAAGTCTTGCCGGCGGATTTCGAGAAGGCCGACGAGAAATACGGCCAGCTCACGCGCGAGGGTAAACGGATTTACCGGTACCGCGTGAAGGATTACCGGATTTATTTCGAGCGGCATGATGGTTTGGTCAATGTGCTGTGCATTCTGAACAAGAATTCGCTGAAAGACTTTTTCTTCCGCAGCAAGTTACCGATTGGTGAAGACCAATTACTCCAAGACAATCCAAAGTTTTGGCAACTTCTCGAAGCCGGCAAAGCCAAGTAACCGGTTAGGACTGGCGGACGGCTTCTTTTTCGGTTTCGAGTTTGGCGCGCAGTTTGGCAATCGCGTGGCGCATATCTTCCGATAGCTTACCGGCGGTTTCCGCATCATTCTTGGCGTTAGCAGCGACAATTTTCGGTTGCAAATCCAATTCTACTTCGGCGATTTTCGCGGTGTAGATTTTTTCTAACTCGGAAAGTTTGGCCTTTTGCGCCGGAGTTAATTTGCCGACCGTCGAACCGCCGGTGCGGGCTTGTGCTAATTCCCAAGCGGATTTTAGTGCCATTAGATTTTCACTTTCACGTCGTTACCGGTCACAACGACTTCAAAGGTTTCTACTTTCGCCGACGGAATCACCGGTGATTGACCGGTGGTGACGTCAAACCGCCAGCCGTGCAATGGACAGATGACGACTTTGTCATTGAGCACGCCGCCACCCAACGAGCCGTCCCGGTGTGGGCAGACGTTGTCGATACAATGAAATTTTCCGGCGACATTGAACAGCGCCAGTTCCCGGTCACCGGCCATAACAGTCTTACCTTCGCCGGGTTGCAGGTCGGCGACTTCAGCCACTTTGATAAATTCGTTCATGCGTTGAAAGTAGCGCGGCAACTGGTTGCTGTAAAGCGCACTTTGCGGTATCTTTCACGCCTGTGGATGAGTTTGACACAAAAATTTTAGGTCTGATTCAGACTGAAGTTCCGGTGGTGGCTCGGCCGTGGACGGCGGTGGGAGAAAAACTTTCCGTCAGCGAAACCGAAGTGATGCAACGCGTCGCAGCACTGAAAACTGCTCGTGCCATTCGCCAAATTAGCGCGATTTTTGACACACAATCGCTCGGCTATGAATCCTCGCTCGTCGCCTGCAAATGCGATCCGCGACGGGAAGAAGAAGTTGCTCAGATTATCAGCGCGCATCCCGGTGTCTCGCACAATTACCGGCGCGATCACGCTTTCAACATTTGGTACACGCTGGCCGTCGCGCCAACTTCTCGGCTGGGATTGACGAAGACGATAGACATTCTCCACGAGAAAAGTGGCGCAGAAAGTACCCGACGTTTGCCGACGTTGCGGCTGTTCAAAATCGGCGTGGAACTTGATGTCGCCGGCACCGGCACGGCCACCGATAAAAAGACCACCGGCTACTCGCATCGGCAACGCCGAGCCACCGGTGCGCCTTTGACCGATTTGGAAATCCAATTCATTCGTGAAATGCAGCAAGATTTACCGGTCGAGCCGGAACCGTTTCTGGCGATTGCCGGACGACTCGGAATCAGCTTGGAAGAATTACAGCAAATGACCACTGGTATGTTGACCACCGGTAAACTGCGACGGTTCAGCGCAATCCTCCGGCATCGTGAAATCGGATTTAGCGCGAACGGCATGGGCATCTGGGCGGTGCCGGGCGACGATGCGACGGTGGAGCGCGTCGGCGAGCAGATGGCGACCTACCGGGCGGTGACGCATTGTTACCGGCGGCCGACGTATCCGGATTGGCCGTATAATATTTTCACGATGATTCATGCGCGGACTCCGGAGGAGTGTCACGCTGTGGTGGCAGACATCGCGAAGGAAACCGGAGTGGCAGATCACGGCGTTTTGTTTTCAACGAAAGAATACAAAAAGACTCGCGTTCAGTATTTCATGCCCGCCGAACAGCAATGGGAAACGCCCCATTCGCCCGAATGAATTTTTAAGCGATGCTCTCCGCTCAGGGAGCCGGCGCAAACTGAACAGCCCCGATGTCTACCGCAGCACCACGGGCGCGTGGATAGCCCGCGCCACGTTGATCTAAACTTAGGTTCGCTGGATTAACACCTTTCTCCAACGCCGGACTACCGGTGGATAGAGCCAAGGTCGGCGTGATTCCACCGTTATATGCGAGCAATTTCAGGAGTGGGTCACCGGTGATGCAATTAATGTTTGTGGTGTTGGAAACATTTCCTTGCAGAAGGCAATTGGAAAGTACGCCCGCATCGGCACCAGGCCCGACACCCCAAATTTCATTTGGCGTATTACCGGCAAAAATTGTGCTAGTAGCAGAAAACGGAATGTTCGCACTTAATCCGGCACCATACTCGTAACCAGCGGAATTTGCAGCAACCGTGCAATTATAAATTGTCACAGTTCCTTTGGCACCGAGTTGAATTGCGCTACCACGACTGTTACTGCCGGTGGAACGATTACCGAAAAACGTCGAATTCCGAACACTAATCTCTTTCGCTTGGGTAGTCGACATTGCACCGCCGCTACCGGTGGCGACGGAATTTGAGACAAAACTACAACCGTCAATCAGCACAGAGGATCCTACGAAAATTGCGCCACCATTATTAGCCGCGGTGTTGTCGGAGAAAAGACAGTTGAGCAGATTCAACTGAGCATTCGGTGAATCACTACTCGTCGGCTGAGCAATCGCACCACCACCAGTGAAATTGACAAGCGAGTCATTCATTGTGAGGACACAGTTTTGCACTGTAGTCGCACCGGCGGCATTCAAGAGCGCCCCACCACCGTAAAAGCCGCTGGGAGCCAGCCCATACTGAAGAGTCAGATTCTGGATGATTAAAGCTTTGTTAGCAGTATTCATCTGGAAAATCCGATTACTGGCCTTGCCACGTGCGGCAGCGCCTTGCAAAATTGTATTCGTCATTCCTAGCCCGCTAATCGTGAGGGACTTAGTAATTTCGATTCCGCACTCGGTCCAAAGATTGGTATTTAGGACAATGGTATCGCCGTCGTTAACCTCCGGCGCATTGACTGCGTTGGAAATGGACTGATAATTCCCCGGGACATACCAAGTGGTATTCGTTCCGGTGGCAGATACTACTGATCCAAGGACGGCAATTAAGATTGGTACAATTAGTCGCAACTGATTAACTGATTTGTTCTTCATAATTTCATCCCTTTCGAAACATACTGTTATGTATGCGTCACGTGTGAATAACACTTCCGCGCTTAATTTGGAACAGCAAACGCTTAACTTTTGCTAAGACGCTGAACCGGTTCGTCGAAAAGCATGGTGTGGGCTTCGCGGAGAATGCTTGGAATTTTTGCAGCGAACGGATTACCGGCGAGCGCCTTCACGATGGCCGGTTCGTCGAACTGACCGGACATCTCACCGGGGAACCAGTGACCAGCGTTTCCGCCGAGCAAGTTGTAGCGCATTTTCCCCCACGGTATGAGGTCGAACGCTTTGGCGTATGTCCAGAGCCGGAGAATTTCAGCGACGTTGACGTGACCGGGAATTTGATCGAAGTCCGGAATGTTATCCGACCAATGCGCGCACCAGTCCCGACCGTGAACGCGTTTTAATTCGGCGTTCAGCCGGGTTTCGATGGGAGCGATGGTCGCCGGTATCTTGTCGTAAAAATCTAGCGCGCGAATGTGTTCGTCAAAATCTGTCGGCTTGGCGACGCCGCAACTGAGCGTGTGAACCTCCCGGCGCGCGAGACAGTAGAGATCGTTAAATTGCATCGGCGTCAACGGTCGGCACAGCTCGGTGAGTTTCGGCACTGGCTCCTGCAGCTTGCCGCCTTTGTCGTTCGGGCTGATGATGAAGACGCCCATATCGCGCTGGGTCGCATCGGTGACACACGCCCAGTTGAAATGGTTGACGAAGTACCAGTGGAGGTTGACGTAGTCGAACTCGCCGGTGTTGATGGCGGCGCTAATGGTATGCGCGGTGCCGTGGGTGCTGAAACCGATGAACCGGCAACGACCTTCTTTTTGGAATTGCCGAGCCATTTCGAGGCAGCCGCCTTTACGGATGGACCAGTCGAGAGTTTCGGCGTTGTTGATGCCGTGCAGACTGAACAAATCCACATGATCTAACCGGAGATACTGCATGGATTTTTCAAACGTGGCGCGAAATTCTTTTGGGTCGGCAGTCGGCGCGACTTTAGTTTGGACGATAATTTTTTCGCGGGGTAATTTTGGCAGAACGTTACCAAGTTGCATTTCGGATGAACCGTAACCGCGGGCAGTTTCGATATGGTTGATGCCGAGTTCGAGAGCGCGATGAATACAAGCCTCAAGGTTGGCTTGATTGTCCGGCGGAATCTCGTGCGGTTCGACATCTTTCCAACCGTGTTGATAGCGCATCCCGCCGCAGGAGATGACCGGTATCTGCAAATTAGTACGCCCAAATCTCCGGTAGTGCATGGGCGGAATATACCGAGAAGCGATGACAATGGCTAGTTTTTCCAGTTGACGCTTTCCCGGTTGCACCGTATCACGCCAGCGTGAAATCAATTCGTTGTGGAGTCATCGGCGTGGGTAATATGGGAACGTATTATACCCAGCAGTTGAGCGAAAACCGAATCGCCCGAGCGATATTGACTGCAATTTGCGATTCAGATGCGGCGCAACTGGCCAAGTTTCCGGAGCTAAAAAGATTCACCGACAGCCGGGAACTCCTCCGGTCGGGATTAGTGGACGCGGTGTTAATTGCGACACCACATTACGATCACACCACGATTGGCATTGACGCACTCCAGCAAGGGTTGCATGTGCTCGTCGAGAAACCGATTTCGGTTCACAAAGCCGATTGCGACCTACTACTGGCGGCGCATACGAATCCCAGACAAATTTTTGTGGCGATGCTCAACCAGCGCACCAATCCTTGTTTTCAAAAAATCCGCGCGCTAGTGCAGACCGGTGAATTAGGCAAACTGCAACGGTTAAGCTGGACGATTACCGATTGGTTCCGGACTGATGCGTATTACACCTCCGGTAGTTGGCGCGCAACGTGGGCCGGTGAAGGCGGCGGCGTTTTGCTCAATCAAGCCACGCACAATCTCGACCTCTGGCAATGGATGTTCGGAATGCCAGTCCGAGTGCGCGCCGTTTGCGGTCTCGGCCGATATCACCCGATCGAAGTTGAAGACGATGTGACGGCAATAATGGAATACGCCAATGGCGCGACCGGAGTTTTTACCACTACCACCGGTGAAGCACCGGGAATAAACCGCCTAGAGGTGGTTGGCGACCACGGCCGGCTAGTGTCCGAAAGCAATCGAGTGCGTTTCACGCAAACGGCTGAACTAGTCAGCGATTTTCGCCGGCAGTCGCCCAAACATTACGCGCGACCAAACCAGACAGAACAGATGTTTGAGTTTACCGATTGCGGAGGTCAACACGCCGCCGTGCTCCAGAATTTTGTGGATGCGATTTTGGATGGCAAAGCGTTAATTGCGCCGGCGGCGGAAGGCGTAGGCGCAGTGGAATTGGCGAACGCGATGTTGTGGTCGTCGCTCCGCAATGCGCCGGTCAGTCTGCCGCTAGATTCTGCTGGTTTCGCGCAACAGCTCCGGCAACTCTACGCGAATTCCCGGTTTAAAAAATCTACAACGCACAAATCACATGACGAAGTCGCACCGTATTTGGTAAAGGATAACTAATATGAATCAAGTTCGACTTGGCATTGTCGGCGTTGGCGCTATGGGAGGGTCGCACGCCAAAAATATTCTAGAAAAGAAAATCAACCGCTGCGTGCTCGGCGCGGTCTGTGATATTGACCCGGCGCGGTTAAAAGAATTTCCGGCTGTGCCGCAATTCTCGACGCATCAAAAAATGCTGCGCTCCGGTAAGGTGGATGCCGTTCTGATTGCCACGCCGCACTATTCGCATGTGACCGTCGGACTGGCGGCGTTCAAAGCCGGCCGGCACGTGCTTTCCGAAAAACCGCTCGGCGTCCACAAAGCGGACTGCGAAAAATTTATTGCCGGGCACACGGATAAAAAACTCGTGTTCGCCGAAATGTTCAACCAACGCACGAATCCGTATTACATCAAAATCCGCGAGATGGTTCGCGGTGGCGAACTCGGTGCAATCCGACGTATCAACTGGATTATCACGAATTGGTTCCGCAGCGAGGTATATTACACCTCCAGTGCTTGGCGCGCGACTTGGGTCGGCGAAGGCGGCGGAGTACTCGTAAATCAGTGCCCGCACAATCTCGACCTCTTCCAGTGGATTTTTGGCATGCCACGCCGGGTCCGTGCCACCTGCCGCCTCGGTCACTATCACGCCATCGAAGTTGAAGACGACGTCACCGCTTACATGGAATATGACACCGGTACAACCGCAGTTTTTATTACCTCGACCGGCGAAGCTCCCGGCACCAATCGCCTCGAAATTGTCGGTGAAAACGGCAAGTTGGTGTATGAAAATAACGCGCTCACTTTCATCCGTAACGCAATTCCAACCACCGAATATAGCCGGACCACCGAAAAAATCTTCGGGCAGCCGGATACGACCATCGTGCCAATTTCTCTTGGCGACGATCAAGGTGGCCAGCACAATGCTGTCCTTCAAAATTTTATCGACGCCATTCTCGATGGCACACCGCTCATCGCGCAAGCCGCCGAAGGTCTAAACTCAGTTGAACTCGGCAACGCCATGCTGTATTCTTCGCTCAAGAATAAAACTGTCGAACTACCGCTCGACAGTGCCGCATACAAACGAACTCTTAAACAACTCATCAACAATTCAAAATTCACAAAAAAAGAAGTCCGCACCGGTACCACTTCCGCTGAAGATATGAATAAAGGATTCAACAAATGAAACTCAAACAACTCGCCGCGCAACTCTACACCATCCGTGATTTTCTCAAAACCTCGGCCGACATCGCTGCGAGCCTTAAAAAAATCCACGCCATCGGCTATCAATCCGTCCAGCTCAGCGGCCTCGGTCCTATCACCGAAAGTGAAATCGTCCAACTCTGCCGGGACAACGACCTCACCATCTGCGCCACTCACGAACCCGGCGATACAATCCTCAATCAACCACAAACGGTCGTGGACCGCCTTCAGAAACTGGGCTGCCGAATTACTGCCTATCCGTATCCGAATGGAATCAATCTCGGTACACTTGAAACCGTTAAAGAATTTTGCCGGCGCCTCAATGCCGCCGGTAAAGTCCTCCACGAAGCGGGTCAAACCCTCTGCTACCACAATCACCATCATGAATTTCAACGCATCGGCGGTACGCCAGTTTTAGAAATTCTCTATGCCGAAACCGATCCCCGCTATTTACAAGGCGAACCGGACACCTATTGGGTTCAACACGGCGGCGGCGACCCAGTCGCTTGGTGCACACGACTGAAAGGACGACTCCCCATCCTCCACCTCAAAGATTACACCGTCACGACGGACAGCAAAGTTACCTACGCCGAAATCGGAAATGGCAATCTCAATTGGGAAAAGATTCTGGCTGCCGCAGACGCCGCCGGCTGCCAATGGTACGTCGTCGAACAAGACGAATGCCCCGGTGATCCTTTCGATTCGCTCCGGCAAAGCTTTGATTATCTGAAAAAATTCTTTCAGTAAGTCAACTTGGCTTGCTGCCGGAGTTAATCGCCATCGCGCCGCCGAAAAATTCTTCGTAGCCGCAACTCCGGTACCCGATGGTGTCCATCAATTGCTGGACACCACGTTGCGCCGGATAATTTTCTAGCGACGCCAGAATATAATTATACGCATCCGGATCGCCACACGACCACCGGCCCATCCACGGCAAATGAAACCGGAGATGCGCGAAGAAAAGCTTCCGCCACCAAGCCGCGTCCGGTTTCCCAAAATCTAGCGACAAAAGTTTTCCGCCCGGCCGCAACACCCGGTACGCTTCGCGCAATCCAACTTCAAGGTCCGTCAGATTCCGCAAACCATAACCAACGCTGACTACATCAAACGAATTATCGGGAAATGGTAAGCCGAGTGCATCGGCGCGCAACCAAATGCCGTTCGGCTGACGCGTTTGGGCAATCTGCAACATTTCTGCCGTGAAATCTACACCGACCACCTGACACCGGAACCGTTGCGCGATGTCGCCGGTGCCACAACACAAATCAAGCGCGGCGCGCGGTTGCCCGGCCAATTTTATCAACCGGTGTTTCCAGTACCGGTGGCAACCGAGCGTCATCACGTCGTTGAGCAAATCGTACCGGCGCGCAATCTGGGCGAACAGCCGATGCACTTGAGCGGCGTGTGAGTTGTTGGACATGCGGCCAAAATACCACAAGCTTGCCGGCGACGGAATCGGTTTGTATCTTACCGCATTATGAATATCGGCGTGTTTGGTTTAGGAATCATCGGTCGGGTCTGGGCCGAAAATTTGCATCGCGATGGCGACACGGTGCGCGGCTGGAATCGAACGGCAAAACCTGAATTACCATTTTATACCGGTGACGCTCACGCGGCGGCGGCACAATCCGATTTACTCATCATCGTCGTCGCTGATCCGCCGGCGGTGCAACAAGTGCTCGACCAAATTTTGCCGGCACTGCGTGCCGGTCAGATTGTGGTGCAATCGAGTACGATTTCACCGGCCGCGACGTTGCGATTTGCGGCGCAAGTGCAAGCCACCGGCGCGGCGTTTCTCGAAGCACCGTTTACCGGTAGCAAACCAGCTGCTGAACAACGCCAAATGGTTTTTTACATCGGCGGCGATCCAAAAATTTTAGAACGCGCACGCCCAATTTTAAGCCGTCTCAGCCGCGCGATTGAATTCATCGGACCACTCGGCAATGCATCGGCTTTAAAATTGGCAATGAATCTGAATCTCGCCTTGATGGCTGAATCGCTCGGCGAAAGCCTGACGTTTGCGCGGGCGGCCGGAATTTCCGATGACCGTTTTTTCAGCGCCCTCAAACTTAATGTCGGGCAGTCGGGACTGGCCACAATGAAAGAACCAAAACTGCGTGCCGGTGATTGGTCGCCGCAATTTTCACTGAAACACATGGGCAAAGATTTGCGATTGGCAATTGAATCCGCTGGTCAACAACCACTGCCACAGCTCCGGGCGTTGGTGAAACTCTACGAAACCGGCTTGGAGCGTGGTTGGGGTGACGATGATTTTACCGGGCTGACTCGGCTACTATAACTCCGCCGGTGGCGGACCTTTGGGCGGCGCTTTCGCCTGCATGACGTGGAAGCGGCGTTCCAAAATCAACGCATCGGCACAGTAAAATTCTATTGCGTACAATCCCGGTTCCGGAAATTCTAAGCCGATGAAATTGAAAATCAGTTCGGCAACCGTGTGAACCTCCGGTAGCTGAATCTGACCGTTGACTTCGGTGACTTGCGTCTGAGTTTCTTCGTTCACCACTCGCAGCTTCGCTTGGTACGTGCCACGCCCTTCGGTAAGCGAGACAAAAACAGCGAGTGCTGGGTGCCGGCACGGAAATGTCTGGCTGGCGATGTTATTGAAAATGCCAATCAGCGATTTCTTGCCGGTGGCTTTGTCTTCAATAATTTGATCGCAAACGACAATGGCCAAACCAGAGGGATTCGGTTGTTGTGTCATGCGGTGATTCTATCGTAACTGGCCAACCGTTCAAATCGAATAATCTTCAGCGATATGACGGATTTTCAAATGGTCAATGATTTGCGCGACACATTCGGCAACGGATTGTTGGTCGGTGTGAATAGTTAGCTCCGGTTTTTCTGGGGCTTCGTACGGCGCGCTGATACCGGTGAAGTTCTCAATCTTTCCGGCACGCGCTTTTTTGTAGAGACCTTTCGGATCGCGCTGTTCGCAGACCGCCACCGGAGCATTGACGTAAACTTCAATGAAATCATTTTTCTCGACAAGCGAACGCGCCAACCGTCGATCATCCCGATACGGCGAGATAAACGCCGTGATGACCATGACGCCAGCATCCATCATCAGCTTCGCCATTTCGCCGACGCGTCGGATATTTTCCGTGCGGTCCTCCGGACTAAATCCGAGATTCGCGCTCAACCCGTGCCGGACATTGTCGCCATCGAGAATGTAGGTGTGCAAACCCATCGTAAATAATTCGCGCTCCAGTTCGGCGGCGATGGTGGACTTGCCGGCGCCACTAAGACCAGTTAGCCAGATGATTGCACCTTTGTGACGATTCCGTCGCTCACGAGCAGCCCGGTCGATATTACCTTTTGCCCAAGAAATATTCTGACTCTTCACGCCGGACAACACGTCGCGCCGGTCAGGATATTCGCCTTTGGGAATGACGCCGCCACCGCAAACCTGCCGGTTGTCCACGATGACGAAGCGGCCGGTTGGCACGATCCGGTCGTACCGGTCAAATGCGATGGGCGTTTTAGTGCGAATCGTGACTTCGGCAACGTCGTTACGCGCGATGTGCTGCCGGGTTTTGATATCCACTTCGGCCAGCGTCGAGGCGTCGATAATTTTTTCGATGGATTGAATGTGGCATTCGACTTCGGTGCTGGTGAGTTTGAGTTTTACTTTGCGACCGATTTCGAGATTTTGCCGGCCAAGCCAGAAAAGTTTGGCGTTGAACACATCAGCTTCGATTGGCGCGTCAGCTTCATGCGAACCGACTTGACCACGAGCGACAAAAATTTGTTCAGCAAGCGTGATGCCGATGGATTCACCGGCACTGGCCGAGTCAGCGCCTTTGCCGGGCCAGCTTTCGATGCTTTTGACGTGACTGATTTTATTGCGCGGCGAAAAAAGAATCGTGTCGCCGACTTTTAGCGTCCCGGATTCAATGCGGCCGGCCAGAATCCGTCGGGCATCGAACCGATAAACATCTTGAATCGCAAATCGCAACGGCAGATTTTTCTCCGGTTGCGCGACTTCGAATTGGTCGAGCGCGGCCAGTACGGTTGGACCGCTGTACCAAGGCATTTGCTTGGATGGCTTCGCGATATTTTCACCGTGATAAGCGGCAATCGGGATGAAGAGTTGCGGCACAACACCGAGTTGGGTGAGGAACGCCCGGTATTCTGTTTCAATTTTTTGAAACACATCTTGCCGGTACCCTTGTAAATCCATTTTGTTAACGACGACGGCAACTTGTTTGACACCAAGCAATGAGAGTAGAAAACCGTGCCGACGCGATTGTTCTTGCACGCCTTCATTGGCATCGATGAGCAACAATGCGGCTTGGGCGTTGGCGGCACCGGTGACCATGTTTTTCAGAAATTCTTTGTGGCCGGGCGCGTCGATGATGACGTATTGACGCTTTGGTGTGCGGAACCAGATTTGCGCAGTGTCGATGGTGATGTTCTGGTCGCGTTCGGCTTGCAAGCCGTCCATCAAGAACGCCCACTCGAATGGCATGCCGCGTTTTTCGCACGAGGCTTTGATTTTATCGAGCTTGCCGTCCGGCAAGCTGCCGGTGTCGTGAAACAGCCGGCCAACGAGCGTGGATTTGCCGTGGTCGACGTGACCGACGATGACGATTTTCAGTTGTTCAGAGGGTTGCATGGAAATCACATGTAGCCGTCGCGCCGGAGTTTTTCGAAAGCGTCTTCACTTTCCTGGTCTTGGGCGCGAGCGCTGCGTTCAGTTTTCTTGGTGGTGCGTAATTCTTCCCGAATCTTGTCGTAGGTGTCGGCAACGGAATCGGTGTTAAACGTGCAAGGCACACAGCCGAGTGACCGGAACCGTTTGCCGTTTTTTGCGAAATAAAGTGGGACATTCGGAATGTTTTCGCGCTGGGCGTATTCCCAAATATTCATCTCCGTCCAGTGCAACAACGGATGAACGCGCAAGTGCGTGCCGCCGGCCATATCGGTGTTGAATTGATCCCAAAGCTCCGGTGGCTGGTCTTCGACATTCCACTCCATGTTTTTGTCGCGCGGACTGAAATAGCGTTCCTTGGCGCGAGTTGCATCTTCGTCGCGGCGAACACCGACGATGAGACCGCCATAGTTTTCTTTCTCGACGATTTTCTTGAGGTTTTCTTTCAACAAAGCGGAGCAACAGACGACGCGACCCTGTTTGTGATTCATACCGGCGGCGATGGCTTCGTCGTTGCGAGCGACGACGAGATTGAGTTGCCATTCTTTGGTGAGCCGGTCGCGGAGTTCGACTAGCTCCGGCATATCGAAGCTCGTTTCCATGAACACGCACGGAAATGGCACATGGCCGAAGAATGCTTTGCGTGCCAGCCAGATTAGCGTTTGCGAATCTTTGCCGACGCTCCACAACATCGCGAGTCGCTCAATCTTGTTGAACGCCTCGCGGATAATATAAATGCTTTGGTTTTCTAATTTGTCAAGATGGTCCATATTCAACTCAGATATTAGCCGCGAAAGTGTGCAAACCGCACTCTTTTTTCGCGGTGCCGGCCCAACGGCCAGCGCGTTCGTGTTCGCCCTCGGCGACCGGCCGAGTGCAGCAATCTGGTGTGCAACCAATGCTAGCGTAACCCCGGTCGTGAAGCGGATTGTAGTCCAATTGACGGCTGACGATATACCACCAGACTTGTTCTTCCGTCCAAGTGGCGAGCGGATTAATTTTCACGTACCGGTGACCGGTTGGTGTTTCCTGCAACTGCAAAACCGGTGTGTCGCCGCGCGTGGCTGATTGTGACCGGCGCAAGCCGGTAATCATCGCATCCAATGCCGGTAACTTTTTCTGAAGCGGCAAAACTTTCCGCAAATGGCAGCACCGGTTTGGGTCGCGCCGGTAAAGCTCTGTCTCCGCTACCGGGTCCGGCTGCAACTTTTCGATGGTGATGCCGTACTCACGTTCGATCTTGCCGATGAGTTCGAGCGTTTCCGGGAAGAGAAAGCCGGTATCAATCGTGAAAACCGGAATTCGCGGCGCGATCTTGCGCTGGGCAATGTCGATGATTACCAAACCGTCCGGACCAAACGCGGTTGAAATGGCGAGACGCGAACCAAACTGGTCCGCGGCCCATTGAAGAATATCAAGCGGCTCGCGGCCTTCGAATTGGCCGGCGAGTTCGCGAATTTGTTCAGGAGTAAAGTTCATTAGATATGATACATGCCGGCCGGATGCCGCGCTTCGGCACAAATCTTATCGAAAGTGATGCTATCGGCTTCGTTTTCGATGACCGTTTTCAACCGGCGCCACGCCCGCTTGATTTCCTCCGGACAAGTTGCGTCGGTTAAATGCGGTAAATCCAAAACTGCTCCATGAATCGCTCGTAAAATATCGCCCAAACTAATCTCTTGCGGTGACCGCGCTAACACATAACCACCGTCTTTCCCGCGCCGACTTTTGATTAGTCCGTTTCGCTTCAGTTCTAACAGGATTTGGACAAGGTAGTTAGCCGGAATGGAACGTTGCTTGGCAATTTCTTCGATGCACAACGGCTCGACACCAGGATGATGGAGAGCTAAAACTTCCATCGCCCGACACGCGTAATCAGCTTTGATACTTGATTTCATTAGTAACTTACTAAACTTAGTCGAGATTAGCATAATTATGTGCCTTGTCAAATATCTTTTTCTCACACCGGAAGAGTCGAGACCGGTGCGAGTTATAACTTCTAAATCGAACTAAAAAAGCATTGCTATTCCACGGAATTTTCGGCATAATTTTGTTTGTTCCCAAGGAGGGAAACTTAGATGGCAAAGACTGATTTAGAAGACGAAAAAAGTACTGCCGGCGCATTGGAATATACCGCCGACAAAATCCAAAAACTAGAAGGTGTTGAGGCAGTTCGCAAACGTCCCGCGATGTATATCGGCGACACCGGCGAACGCGGACTCCATCACCTTGTTTATGAAGTGGTGGACAATTCCATTGACGAAGCGCTGGCCGGATTTTGTAAAAACATCGAAGTCATTATCCACGTCGGAAATTCTATCACCGTCATTGACGATGGACGCGGCATTCCGGTGGACATGCACAAAACGGAAAAGAAACCGGCTCTCGAAGTTGTACTCACGGTGCTGCATGCCGGTGGTAAGTTTGACAAGAAAAGCTACACCGTCTCCGGTGGTCTCCACGGTGTCGGCGTCACTTGCGTCAACGCGCTCAGCGAATCGCTCGATGTCGAAGTCAAACGTGATGGCAAAGTTTATCACATGCGTTTCAAGCGTGGCATCACCGCTTCGAAACTGGAAGTCATCGGCAAAGCCAAAGGCACCGGCACTAAAATCACTTTCAAGGCCGATGGCGAAATTTTTCCGGTCATCGAATATAAGTACGACATTCTTGCCAATCGGTTGCGCGAACTCGCGTTTCTAAATCGCGGCATCGAAATCAAACTCAAGGACGAGCGCAACAATAAGGAAGAGCTTTTCAAATTCAACGGCGGCATCGAAGAATTCATTAAGCACATCAACCGCGCCAAAGAACCGCTTCATCCGAAGGTGATTTACGTCGAGAAAGAAAAAGACGGCATTACCGCTGAAGTCGCGTTGCAGTACAACGAAGGCTACAACGAATCGCTTTACAGCTATGCCAACAACATCAACACCATCGAAGGTGGCACGCATCTCAGCGGCTTCCGGTCGGCGTTGACCAAGGCGATTAACCAGTACGCGAAATCCAACAATCTCCTCAAAGAAAAAGACCCGACGCTTGGCGGCGACGATCTCCGGGAAGGTCTCGTGGCAGTCATCAGCGTCAAAGTGCCGAACCCACAATTCGAAGGGCAGACCAAAACCAAACTCGGCAACGGTGAAGTTGAAGGCATCGTTAATTCCATTGTTTACGAAGGTTTGATGACCTTCATGGAACAAAATCCGCAAGTGGCCCGGCGCGTTCTCGACAAAGGACTAACTGCCGCCCGCGCTCGCGAAGCCGCCCGAAAAGCTCGCGAAGCTGTCCGCAAAGGTGCGCTCACCGGCGGCGGATTGCCCGGCAAACTGGCGGATTGTTCGGAGAAGAATCCGGAGATGTGCGAGTTATACATCGTCGAAGGTGATTCCGCCGGTGGCTCTGCCAAACAGGGTCGCAACCGGGCATTTCAAGCTGTGCTTCCGATTCGCGGTAAGCTGCTCAACGTTGAAAAAGCGCGACTTGACCAAGTTCTAAATAACAACGAAATCCGCAATATGATTACCGCCGTTGGCACCGGTTTCGGCACAGTGGATGGCGAAGACGCTTTCAAAATCGAGAAACTCCGGTACCATCGCATCGTCATCATGACCGACGCCGATGTGGATGGTTCGCACATCCGGACGTTGCTGCTCACATTTTTCTACCGGAAGATGCCGGAGCTAGTAAAACGCGGCCACATCTACATCGCGCAGCCGCCACTCTATAAAATCAAACGCAAGAAGCGCGAAGAGTACATCGAAAATGACGACCAGATGAGCAAGATTCTCATCGAACTTGGCTCCGGCGATGCCTCGCTGTTTCGGTTGAAAGATAAAAAAGAATTCGGCGGCCAGCAATTGATGACCGTGCTTGAATCGTTACAGGAATTGGAAAAACTTGTGGACACGATTGAACGTCGCGGTATCAAATTCGAAAACTACCTCGAAGCGCGCGATGCCAAGACCGGTGATCTACCGGCACATGCGGTGCGCATTAAAGAAGCCGGGGTGGTTCGATTTGAATTCGCCTGCGACGACAAAGCTTGGGCGAAGATTTGCGCAGAATACGACATCAGTCCGGCGGAAGAAATTACGCTCGAACTCAAAGCCGTCGAGAATGACAAACCGCAGCGCGAAGTCAAACCGCTCGACCTTTACGAAACCGCCGGTATCCAGACTGTCATCGAAGCACTGGCGCGGAAAGGTTTTGACATCGACCATTACGCCGCACAGGAAGAACCACTGTTTGAACTTGTCGAAGGTGCCGCCGATTCCGAAGCTCCCGCTGAAGATGGTAAAGGCGAAAAAGCGAAAGCCAAAGCGAAAACCGTCGAGAAACGCACACCGGTGAATTCTATTCCGCAGATTTTGGAATTGGTCAAAGAACTCGGCAAGCGCGGCTTGACCATTCAACGCTACAAAGGTTTGGGTGAAATGAATCCCGAACAACTTTGGGAAACTACGATGGATCCGGAGCGCCGGAAGATGCTCAAGGTCGAGTTGATGGATCCGGCGGAAACCGACACAATGTTCACCGTTTTGATGGGTGACGAAGTCGCGCCGCGCCGGCAGTTCATTGAGGAAAACGCCCTCTACGTTCGCAACCTCGACGTATAATCCAGCGTGACACCGGAGACTCAAGATTTGATTCACCTGCGACTTTCTCAAGCTGACGAAAGCTTGGCGGAAGCCCGGTTGCTCGTCGAGCGCGACATACGCTTGGGCGCGATGGATCGCATCTATTTCACAATGTTCTACTGCGCCTGCGCCTTGCTCGCCACGCGAGAATTTGGTCCATCCCGCGATGGCAATGTCGCCGGTAAGTTCCAACGGGAATTTGTAAAAACCGGTCTGATTCCTCCGGAGATCGGCGAACGCTTCAAACGCGCCACGCAATTGCACCACGACGCCGACCTCGGCGCTCAAACACCACCGGACACAAATCGGATCAGCGAACTTCTCGCCGATGCCGGAAATTTTCTCACAACCTCCAAACTTTTTTTAGCGAAAGAATAGGAAACCACCATGTACGCACAGAACGAAAAAGTCACACCGGTCAATATCAGCGAACAAATGCAGCAGGCTTACATCGATTACTCGATGTCAGTCATCGTCGGGCGCGCCCTACCAGATGCGCGCGACGGCTTGAAGCCTTCCAACCGGCGCGTGCTTTACGCCATGCGCGAGATTGGGCTGTATCACAATCGGTCGTACACCAAATGCGCCAAGGTTGTCGGTGAAGTGCTCGGTAAATACCATCCACACGGCGACGCGTCGGTCTACGACACGTTGGTGCGTATGGCGCAAGATTTTTGCATGCGATATCAGTTGATCGACGGCCAAGGTAACTTCGGTTCCATCGACGGCGACCCGGCGGCGGCTTACCGGTACACCGAATGCCGGCTCAAAGAAATTGCAGAGGAATTGCTCGCTGACATCGACAAGGACACCGTCGATTTTCAGCCGAACTTCGATGAGAAGGAACATGAACCGGTCGTTCTGCCGGCGCGAATTCCCAATCTTCTCATCAACGGCAGCACCGGCATCGCCGTCGGCATGGCGACCAATATTCCGCCGCACAATCTCCACGAGATCGTGGACGCGTGCTGCGCGGTGATTGACAATCCCGAAGTGGATGTCAAAGACGTCGCCAAAATTGTGAAAGGCGCAGACTTCCCCACCGGCGGTTTAATTTGCGGCAAACAGGGCATCAAAGATTATCTGCTCACCGGTCGCGGCAGCATCAAGATGCGCGGTCGCGTCGGCGTCGAGGAAGTCAAAGGCGGCAAGGAACGCATCATCGTTAGTGAGATTCCGTACAACGTGAACAAAGCGACGTTGATTGAGAATATCGCCCGGTTGGTCAACGAGAAGAAGATTGAAGACATCTCCGACATTCGCGACGAGTCGAACAAGGAAGGCATCCGCATCGTCATCGAGTTGAAGCGCGACGCCATTCCAAAAGTCGTCATCAACAATCTCTACAAGCACACGCAACTCGAAGACACCTTCGGCGTCATCATGCTCGCGATTGACCACGGTCGGCCGCGCATTATGAACATCAAGCAGATGTTGGAATGTTACATCGCCCACCGGAAGGAAGTCATCACTCGGCGGACGAAGTTCGAGTTGATGAAAGCTGAAGAACGCGCCCATATCCTCGAAGGTTTCCGCATCGCACTCGACAACATCGACGCTGTTGTCAAAATTATCCGGGGCGCTGACGACCGGGCCGATGCGCAGAAAAAATTGATGGCGAAGTTCAAGCTTTCCGAAGTTCAGACCAACGCCATTCTCGACATGCGGCTTTACCAGCTCACCGGCCTCGAACGCGACAAGATTGAAGAAGAATATCTCGAACTCATCAAGCTCATCGAATATCTCCGGAGCCTACTCGCCAGCGAGAAGAAGTTGATGGCTCTCGTCAAAGCTGAATTACTCGAAGTCAAAGAGAAATACGGCGATGCCCGCCGGACTGACATTGTCGCCGACGAAGGCGAAATCAATATCGAAGACCTCATCGCCAACGAGCCGTGCATCGTCACCATCAGTCACCAAGGTTATCTCAAGCGCACCGCCGTCAGCGCCTACCGGAGCCAGCGACGTGGCGGCAAAGGTGTGATGGGCATGGAACAGCGCGATGACGATTTCATCGAACATCTTTTCGTCTGCTCCACGCATGACTTCATCATGTTTTTTACCGAGGACGGTCGTGTCTACGTCGAGAAAGTGTACGAGCTACCGGAGATGGGTCGCGCCGCCAAAGGCAAATCCATCGCTAACTTCCTCCAGCTTCGCCCGGACGAAAAAGTTGCGGCACTCCTGCGCATCAAGGAATTCACCGACAAAGATTACCTGCTCATGGCGACCAAGGCCGGCATCATCAAGAAAACCGTTCTCAGCGCGTATCAGAATCTCCGCAAAGGCGGCATCATCGGCATCACCATCGAGAAAGGCGACCGACTCATTGGCGTGCGCATGACCAGCGGCAATAACGAAATCGTTCTCGTCACCAAAGATGGTATGAGCATTCGGTTCCACGAAGAAGACGCTCGCGACATGGGCCGCGCTTCCGTTGGCAACTGGGGCATTCGTCCCGAAAAAGACGACTACGTCGTCGGTATCGAAATTGTTGATCCTAACGCCGCGCTCTTAGTGGCCGGTGACCAAGGCATCGGCAAACGCACCCCGTTCGACGAGTACCGGAAACAATCGCGCGGTGGTAAAGGCATCATCACTATCAAGACTACCGACAAAGTCGGCTCTGTCGTCGGCGCGCTCAGCGTCACCGACACCGACGAAGTGATGCTCAGCACTTCGCAAGGCCAGACCGTCCGGACCGGTTGCAAAGACATTCGCCTCTGCGGCCGCAACACTCAAGGCGTCAAACTCATCAACCTCAACGAAGGTGACAAACTCGTCGCCATCGCCCGCGTCATCAGCGAGCAGCAGGAAGAAGCTGCCGAAGTGTTACCGGAAGAAACTAAGAAGTAATTCACCCAGATGAAAATGCCGTTCCGATTTATCAATCCCGGCAAACTCGTTGATGATGATTTGAAATTGGTTTTGGTGAAAAAGACACCGGTTGATCCGGTTACCGGCTACAGTCCTTGTTATCACTTTGAGATGCGCCGTTGTAACCACACTGGAGCCATTGGAATCATTCGATTACGAATTGATTCTACGGCGAAAATGCGCTACCCGGGCCACATTGGTTACGAGGTAAAACCAAGATTCCGCGGCCACCGGTACGCGGCTCGAAGTTGTCGCTTAATCCTTCCGCTCGCTCGGGCCCACGGATTTCAATCCGTCTGGCTCACCGTCGATCCTAAGAACATCCCATCGCAGAAGACGTGTAAAATTATTGGTGCTGAATATATCGAAACAGTGAGAATTCCGAAAGACCATGAGATGTATCGAGCGGGTGCTCGATACCGGAGACGTTACCGTCTCCGCTTACAAAAATAATTTCTTTCACTCTTCCGTCGCAATCATCGCAATAAATTAGGTTCGATTTATTGCGATTGGTCTCGCTAATTGACGGCGATAAGTCCACCTTGTTTAATGATGGAAGCTCTCTTCAGAGCGGAAAGCGGGGTGACGTGAAAATGGCAGCCAAGAAAAAAGCAGCAGCGAAAGGCAAGAAGGTCGCGGTGAAATCCAAGAAGAAAAAGAAGTAATCACGACCGTGGCGGGTTTCACTGGCGGTGAGCAATCTGGCGCTTCCAGTGACACCCACGCGGGGCGAATCTCCCACACTTGACCGGTACGCACAACTCACCCATGATACCGGCTCCGATGAAAATATTCTTTCGCAAATTTTGTCTTATCCTACTCCTAGTCGGTACCGGTGTTTTTGCATCGGATGACCGCGCCCAGCGCATCTTGGTCGTTTATAACGAAAACGAACCGGCCAGCCAACCACTCGCAACCTATTACGCCGAGCAACGCGGCATTCCGGTGGAGCGGTTGTGCGGATTAAAAGTGCGCAACGTCGAAGTCATCACGCGCCGGGAATTCAATCAACAGATTCGCGATCCGCTCCGAAAATTTCTCACCGACCACAACCTGCTCTTTCAAATCGCCGGCACCACGTTTGATAGTAAACTCGATTACCTCGTCCTCATCTACGGCATGCCGTTGCGCATCGAGGAAGATCCGACTAGCAAAGAACCATTCCCGCCGAGCCTACCGGCGCCAGCCCGGCGCAACGAAGCGTCGGTGGATAGCGAGTTAACCACCTTACCGGCGGGGCCGGTCCCGCTAGTTGGTTGGCTACCCAATCCATTTTTCAACGCCGCCTCGCCGCACTTTGAATCGCCGTTCAACAATCTGCTACTCCTTGTTGCGCGACTCGACGGCCCCAATCCGACCATCGTGCGCCGGATGATTGACGATGCAATCGCCACCGAAAAATATGGTTTACTTGGCCGCTGTTATTTCGATGCGCGCGCCACCACCGAACCCGGCTATATGGACGGTGACCGGTGGATTAAAGAAGCCTACCGGCTTTTTCAAGCCGCCGGTTATGAATGCGAATTGGAAGATACTCCGACTTTGTTCCCCGAAAATTTCTCAATGACCGACGCCGCTATCTACGCCGGTTGGTATGCCGGCAACGTGGTCGGTCCTTTCAAGCGCGCGAACTTTCAATTTCATCGCGGAGCCGTCGCCTATCATCTGCATTCCGCCAGCGCGACTTCGTTGCGAACGCGCACCGCGTTTTGGGTCGGCCCATTGCTGGCGAAAGGTGCCGCCGCTTCCTTCGGCAACGTCCGCGAACCGTATTTGGAAACGACGCCGCATCTCGACATTTTTTTTAGAAATCTGCTCGCCGGTGTAACTTTCGCCGAAGCTGGCTGGGCCAGTCAACCGGTGGTGAGCTGGCAAACCACATTTGTTGGTGATCCACTTTACCGGCCATTTGCCGTGCCGGTGGATGAACAAATTGAACGCCTCACCCACGATCACCATCCCGATTTGGAATGGGCGTACATCCGGAAAGTAAATTTGCTTATCGCGAATGGTGATACCGGTAAAGCAGAGGAATTATGCCGGACGCAAGCTGCCACCTTGAAAAGTGCGCCGCTCTACGAAAAGCTTGGCGACTTGTTACCGGCGAGCCAACGCGCCGACGCTTACCGGCGCGCGCTCGAATTCGCCGGTGATGCCTTCCGAGTAATCAGACTCAAACAAAAACTCGCAACCGCGAGCACCGCGCAACCGCCGGCAAACACATCGCCGTAGCGCGTATAAAATGTGACCGGCAATTCCGCCGGAACTAACAAGGTGAACTCTAGCGTTGCCGGTGTGAACGCCGCGACCCGCTGACGGACAATTCCAAATGAGTCAATCAGGCAGGTCACGCCATTGTTGGTGCAACGAACGAGACTCCGCCGGTTTTCGACCGCGCGAAAAATCGCGTTGGCGAGGTGGATTTCTGCCGCTGGTGAGTTTTGGAACCACGCATCATTGGTTAGGTTGACCATGAACTCCGCGCCGCGTTTCACAAAAAGCCGGTATAGCTCCGGTAAGGTATCTTCAAAACAAATCACCGTGCCGAATTTGAAACCGTTGACCGTAAAGAGTGTGATGTTCTGGCCGCGCTCAAAGCTATCGGTAATCGGCGTGAACCATTTCAGGAACGGCCCGATTTTCCGGAGCGGAATGTATTCACCAAACGGAACAAGATGAATCTTCCGGTAAATGCTCGTAATAATTCCGTCCGAGTGAACGAGCGCAGCGGCATTGAACGCTTCGACTGGCTCGGAGTTCGGCGTGAAATCAATTGTCCCGGTCAGCAAATATGCCTGCATTTTTGCCGTGATGTTTGTGGCAACGGCGAAAATTTCTGAATCGTACCGGAGCGCGTCCGGCGTGGCGGTTTCGGGCCAGATAATGAGGTCGGCTTGTTCCAAAATCGCTGTCGTGGTGAGCGATTGGTAACGGTTGAGAATCAGCGACCGTTCGCGTTCGTCGAATTTCACCGACTGCGGAATATTCCCCTGCACCAGCGCGAGACGCAGCGGTCGCATGTCACCGGAAGGCGCGACATTCATCTCGCGCAAGCCAGACATAAACGCGCCGCCAACTAGCAGCATCGCCAGATAAAATTCCCAACTCAGCCGGCGCACCGGTGTAGTGTTGCCAACGTTACGCAGGTACCGGCGGATGGTACAAAAAAAAGCGTAATTAAAAACAAACACCAATGCCGAGACGCCGTACACACCGGTTACTTTGGAGAACTGAATCAGCGGCGTCGCGACGGATTGCGTTACGCCGAGACCGTTCCAACCGAATCCACCGAGCGGAAAATGACCGCGCATCCATTCGAGCGTCACCCATCCCGCCGCCCCGGCAACCGCCACGAAAATATTGCGCCAGACTGGATCTTTACCGGTGTTGAGCTTCGCCAAGAAAATACCGGCGACACCAAAGTACAACGCTAAAAATGCAATCAATCCCACCATCCCAATCAGCGAGACGTGGATAATCCACCAAGTCGTCATCGCAAAAAATACGAGGCCGGCAAGAAAGCCGCGCCGGAACGCTTCGCCGGGCCGGCAGTTTTCTAGAGCGAAAAATAACGGCACGAGTGCAATCCAGCCAAATTCTCCATGGTAAAACGGCGGCAAAGCCAGCGCGTATAGCAGACCAGTGAGAACCGGTAGCACCCAGCGATTGAGAAGTTGCAATGCGCGGTTCACAACAAATCCAAAAACTGCTACCGGCCAGTGCTCATGGGCGACGGCGCGGCTTCGTGATGGCCGCCGCAAACGCCACCGGGGATTCATGCACTTGCGCCATACCGACGACTAATTCCGCGCGGGCTTCGTTGACCAAGTACGTCGCTACGGCGTCACTTACACGTAACGCACTACGGCGTTTTCTGGATTGGTCAATGGTTGCCTTCGTCATCGCGTGTCAATCTGAACTAAATCGAAGGTCAGGTCAAGCAGTTGCAGCCACGCTTAAATAAGTCAACTGTCGAGACCCCTTGCTTCCAAAGTAAAAGAAATGAGTCGCGATGAGCGCGTTTTCGCCAGACAGGTCTGTTTCCCGATTCCTTTCGTCATGGACACCAGGCCGCTGCTTCGGCGGGTGTGTGGAGAAATCGTAGATGCAGTCCCCGAGTCTTGCACTCAAATCACGGCTATCAATCTTCGGAATCCGAGATGGCCATCTTATTGGGGCGAACCGGTCGTATTCTTCAATCGTCAACACCTCACCGACCCGCATCGTATAGACCAAGCGGCCGCTGAGGTCACCACTGGGTGCATTCATGGAACCCAGCCCGGCAACCCAATCACCTTTTATGGCCACACGACGGATTCCCGGCTTGCAGATTGTGAGCGTGCAAATTCCATCGAACGGGTTCGGTGCAGCCCCGTCATCTACCGGTATAGTATAAGAAAAGAGCCGTGGCATAAGGTCAAATAGGGGCCCGGTGATTACGAGTGAGGCCCATATTCTTAATAAACTAGTACCCTGTAACCTTCTTCACTTTGAAGCTGACGGTAGAGTCTTCCAGAACGCCTGCTTCGAAATTCCAATCCGCATTTGGTTCAAGGTTATTGATGTTTGCAAATGTGCTGCCGACTTGCGCTCCAGAGCGATCGTAAAGATTTATCTCAACTTGAGCGTAGCTGTACTGCTTGTCGGTATTGTTGTGGACTGTACCACGAAGAACCCTGTTACCAAACTGACCGGAACCCGAACGGACATTCGAGACCACCAGCGGAGGACCACGGTTAACTTTGAACGAATTCATAAGATCTTCGAATGTTCGAGAACTATCCACTGGCGGTTGCGACATACGCGACATATATGCAGCCTCTTTCGCCAACTGCTCTTTTTTTCTCTCCTCATCGATTTTAGAATTCATTTCTTCTTGTGTTATCCATTTCCCCAAGTATTCCACAAGACCCTTTGCTTTTTGGCTTGCTATGTATTCTTCTAGTTTTTGTCGAGCCAGTATCAACTCAGCCACACGTTTCTTCAGCACATCATCATGTAATTTATTGACGGCATTTACATACTCCTTCGCAATTTGCTCTCGTTCATTAACGGTCTCATCCGTCAATAGTCCTGAATATTTTAGGAACACGTCCGCAATAAGCGATGAATCGTTACCGTTTGCGATGTCCCCCATCCGTTGCTCGGCGGTATGTCGCAAACCGTCGAGCACAGCCATTCGCTTTTTTTGATAGTCAGCGACGGATAAGAACTCAATATTTGTGGCGACTGTCTCGACTGGTTGGCTGAATTCACCATCCGAAAACACCAAAGTAAACATGTCATCCCTACGTCCCACCACTACATACCGATGCCCGACCTCAAGTGGCACGTCGGCAGGCTTGAGCCTGAGAGTGTCGAGGTTGTCGAGGATTGGATGAGTCAGGGTTACATTGTTCTTCTCTTTCTTTTTGATTAAAACTTGATAACCCATTGCATCCTTGAATGGCATTAACGCCAGAGCTTTTTGACCGTTCGCTAGTTCGCAGATAATCAAAAGTCCGTTCGTAGTTGTCCCTAACGACTGATAAACCTTGCCGCTTTTCAGTGGCTTGAACGGGCTGGTCAGGTTTTGTGTGGCCGATACGGGATTTTTCGCCCAAACGTAGCCGATCACCAAAACATTTGTCTGTCCGTCCTGATTTTCAGAGGTTGCGAAGCTTTGGGTTGTAAATTCGGCGACCGTCAGCGCCGTAAAAATGATGATGACAAATATAGTTTTTGCAATTTTCTTAACCTTTGCATCATCAACGGCGAGATGCTTCTTGCATAACCCGCATTTGAAGGAAATATCCCGGGTCGCTTCCATGGTGCGGATTATGTCATTTCGTCCGGCGCAGAGCAAGCGGAAGCCTATATAATTATCGCGCTTTTCTGCAATGCCTTATTGGGGTCTCTTGACAGTTGACTTTCCCAACACCCGTCACAACTTTGGCAGGCAGCGGTTCACCCGTTCTTGCCGCAGCACTGCTTGTACTTCTTGCCGGAACCGCAGGGACACGGCTCGTTGCGGCCAACCTTCGGCAGGTCGCGCTTGATCGGCGTGGCGGCTTGGATCGCTTCGCTGACGACATTGGATTGGCCTGACGGCGGTGCGGCAGCGTTACTGGGTTGCGCGAAGGCGCTGGGAGCGTTGAGGTCGGGCGCGCTGAGCTGCGTCGGCAGTGCGCGCAGGAAATTTTCAAACGCGGCCAGCGAACTGGCCGAGCGGAAGACATTGCCGGCAATCTCGCTCTTTACGCTCGCCATCATTTCCTCAAACATCGTAAACGCTTCGGCTTTATACTCGACCAACGGATCGCGTTGGCCGTAGGCGCGGAGGCCGATGGCGGTGCGGAGCTGGTCCATGTTGTAGAGATGTTCCTGCCAGAGCCGGTCCAGTGCGTTGAGGATGATCAGCCGCTCGATGGCTTTGAGCGCGTGCGGTTCTTCGTTGGCGGCTTTGGCGGCATAAGCCTTTTCTACTTTTTCGATGATGACTTGTCGGATTTCGTCAGCGGACTTCGTTGCAAGTTGTTCTTGCCGGAGGCCGACTGGAAACGCGACGTTCGCCCACCGGAGCAAACCTTTGTAATCCCATTCATCCGGTAGCTTATCTTCCAAGCAAAACACATCTACTTGGAGACCGACGACTTCTTCAATGATTTCAAAAATCACGTGCCGGGGATCGTCGCCGTTGATGACTTCATTGCGGAAGCCGTAAAGGACTTCGCGCTGTTTATTCATCACGTCGTCAAATTCCAGCGTGCGTTTGCGGATGCTAAAGTTGTGTTCCTCAACGCGGCGTTGGGCGGTTTCAAGCGAGCGGTTCAACAGCGGATGCTCCAACTGCTCGCCTTCTTTCATGCCAAGTTTTTCCATGATGGTGGCAATCCGTCCACTGCCGAACAACCGCATCAAATCATCTTCAAGCGAGACATAAAATCGCGAACTACCGGGATCACCTTGCCGAGCACAACGACCGCGTAACTGCCGGTCAATCCGGCGCGCTTCGTGCCGTTCGCTGGCAATGACATGTAACCCACCGACGGCAGCAACGCCGGAACCGAGCTTGATGTCGGTACCACGGCCCGCCATGTTCGTGGCAATCGTTACCGAACCAGACTGACCAGCACGGGCAACGATTTCAGCTTCCGATTGGTGATATTTTGCATTGAGAACAGTGTGCGGAATCGCCTTACGCTTGAGCATCCGCGCCAAAACTTCACTCGCCTCCACGCTAACGGTGCCAACCAATGACGGCTGACCCTTCCGGTGGCGTTGTTCGACTTCGTCAATAATGGCGTTGTATTTTTCCCGACGCGTTTTGTACACGACATCGTTTTCATCGACCCGAATGCAGGGCTGATTTGTCGGAATGACGATGACGCCGAGCTTGTAAATGTTTTCGAACTCTGTCGCTTCGGTTTCAGCGGTACCGGTCATACCGGCGAGCTTTGCATAAAGACGGAAATAATTCTGGATCGTGATGGTCGCCAACGTCTGCGTTTCGCGCTCAATGGTCACACCTTCTTTGGCTTCCACTGCACCGTGCAAACCATCGCTCCAACGCCGGCCCGGCATTAGGCGACCGGTGAACTCATCAACAATCATTACCTTGCCTTCTTGCACGACGTACTCGACATCTTTCTCAAACAAACAGTAAGCGCGGAGCAATTGCGCGATGTTGTGGATTTTTTCGCTACGCTCTTCGTATTGCTGCTGAACACGCTGCCGGCGTTTTTCTTTTTCCGGATCCGGTAACGCCAGCGCATCCACTTCCTGCAATGCCAAAACCAAATCCGGAATCACAAACGCCTCCGGATCGGTCGGATTCAAAAACTTCCGGCCTTTTTCCGTCAAATCGGTTTCGTGTTGCCGCTCGTCAATCGTGAAAAATAATTCTTCTTTGCGATCCAGTAATTCCTTCTTGCTCGAATCCGCCAATGACGATAACTCCGCCGCGTCGAGAATTTTCCGCACGTCGGGGTCTTCCATCAATTTCTGCAACTGCTTATTCTTCGGCATTCCCAACTTGCAGAGGTGCAAAAGACGACCGGCTTGCGCTTCGGCTTCACCGCGTTTGTTGGAGTTTGTCTCGGTGGCACGGCCGTCGAGAAGCTGCTTTGCTTCATTCGCATACCGGTTGCACAACACTGTCTGCGCTCGAAACAATTCTGCGACTTGCGGTTTATATTTATCGAATTGGTGCGTCGAAAGCGTTGACGGGCCGCTGATGATAAGCGGCGTCCGAGCTTCGTCGATGAGAATTGAATCAACTTCGTCCACAATGGCAAAGAAATGGCCACGTTTGACTTGCGTTTCCGGACTCGTCGCCATGCCGTTGTCGCGGAGATAATCGAAACCAAATTCGGCGTTCGTGCCGTAGGTGATATCGCATTGATATTGTTGCCGACGGAGCGATGGCGACTGGTCGTGTTGAATAATGCCAACCGTCAACCCGAGAAATTTATAAATTTCACCCATCCACTCAGCATCGCGCGCGGCGAGGTAATCGTTAACGGTGACGAGGTGAACATTGTAACCCGTCAACGCATTCAGGTAGAGCGGCATCGTCGCCACGAGCGTTTTACCTTCGCCGGTGGCCATTTCCGCAATGTTACCGCGATGCAACACAATGCCACCGAGAATTTGCACATCAAATGGCACCATCTCCCACCGGTAAGAATTTCCGCGTACCGTCCACTCGCGACCACACATCCGCCGGCAAGTGTTTTTCACTGCCGCGAAAGTTTCTGGCAAGAGTTCGTCGAGGATTTCCTGCTCCAATGCCTGCGCCTTGCGCTTACTCGGTTTCGCGTCTTCGGCGCGGAGTTCGCCTTCAAGTTTTCGGACTTCAGCGTAAAGTGTCGCCACACCACGCATTTGACGAGCCGCTTCAATGCGCTGCTTAAATTCCGCCGTCTTCGCACGCAATTCGTCGTCGCTTAACTTTTGGTACTCGACCTCAATCGCGTTGACCTGCGCCACCACCGGCCAAAGTTTTTTGACTTCGCGTTGATTTTTCGAGCCGACAATTTTCTTCAGAATCCAACTAATCATTTTAGCTTCCCGGTTTCACGACTGGCTGACCCGCCTGACACAATGGACAACTGGCCGGGGCAAAAGTTTCGATTTGTAATTTAAGCAAGCTCACCAATGGCGCACCAAAATTCACATTCCCCTCCGACCGGTCCACTAACACGCCGACGGCGACCACATTGCCACCGTTTTTCCGGACAATGTCGATAGTCTCCTGCACGCGACCACCTTTAGTAATCACATCTTCGACCACGAGAACCTTTTCACCCGGCGCGATTTTGAAATTGCGCCGCAACTCCAATTGACCGGCGGCGTTTTTCTCGGCAAAAATGTGCCGAAGTCCAAGCGCTCGGCCAACTTCATGCCCGATGAACAATCCACCCATCGCCGGTGAAATCACAACCATTGCGCCGGTTTCTTTTAGTTTTCCGGCCAACGCACTGCAAAGTGTTTCGGCGTGCCGGGGATATTGCAGCACCAAGGCGCATTGAAAATATTGCCGACTGTGCAGCCCGGACCGGAGCAAAAAATGCCCCTCCAACAGCGCACTGGTATCACGAAAAATCTGCAAAACGGTTTGGTCAGTCATATCGAAAACCGCGTGTTTATCGCATGTTTCAGCACTGCCGACAACTACTTTGAAAGTAGATGCGGCAGCCAAGTCGTCAGCGGCGGAACGTAGGTGATGAGCAACACGCCGATGAATTGAACCGCAAGCATCGGTAACACGGCGCGCATCACTTCAATCATCGGTTTATTGAACCGGTACGACGCCAGCAACAGATTCAAGCCCACCGGCGGTGCGAGAAAACCGAGTTCCATATTCGCCAGAAAAATGATTCCAAGGTGAATCGGATCAATTCCAAACGCTTTCCCTAACGGCACAAGCAACGGCACGACGACAATGATCGCCGCGTAAATTTCCACTAATCCGCCGACAAGAATCAAAATCAGGTTCAACCCGATGAGAAACAACCATTTCGAGTGAATCGCGCTAGTCGCCCACGCCACCGCTTGGTCCGGCACCTGCGCGTCTACCAGATATTGCGTGAACCCCAACGCCACACCGAGAATCAGTAATACACCGCCGACGAGCAATCCGCAGTCCGTCACAACCCGCGGCACGTCCTTGAATAATTTTAGATCCCGGTAAACAAATGTCTCCACAATAAAAGCGTACATCGCCGTCACCGCTGCCGCCTCTACCGGCGTCGCAAATCCGCCGAATAATGCCACCAATGCCACCACCGGTAAGAGCAATTCCCATTTCGCTGTCCACACGGCACTACGAGCTTCCCGGCTGTCGAACCGCCGGCGTTCCGCAGCAATCTTCGGCCCGGCTGCTACGCCCCACCAAATCGCCAGCGCCACCATCACGCAGCCTGGAATAATTCCGCCGAGGAACATTTGCTCGATGGAAATTTGCGCTTTTGCTTGCGATGCGATGATGGCGTAGAGAATCAACGGTAAACAGGGCGGAAACAAAATTCCGAGCGAGCCAGCGCCGGTGAGTAATCCGAGTGCCGGTTTTTCCTGATATTTCGCTGCGATGAGGACCGGCATCAGCACGCCACCGAGCGCGAGAATCGTCACACCCGAACCACCGGTAAACGAAGTGAAAAACGCGCAGACCATTGCCGTCACGATTGCCGGGCCACCGCGAATCTGGCCGAACAAACTATTGAAGACGCGCACCAATCGTTGCGACGCGCCGCCTTCTGCCAGAAAATAACCGGCCAACGTGAAAAGCGGAATCGTCGGCAGCGACGGATTCGTGACGAGGCTGTAATGCGTCAGCGGTACCGCCGCGATGGAAACGCCTTCGCCCCAGAACAAAATCAGCGCCGCACCACCGAGTGTCGTGAACACCGGCGCACCGAGCACCGTTGCAATCAACAAAAGTCCGAGTGCCGGCCATTTCATTTTCTCCGGCGAGACCGGTACCCAAAGCGCAATGGCAACAAACGCCGCGATGAGAACCAAAGCCAACACTCGGCCACGCCAAGTTTTTGCCGCGTGCCACCACAAGCGAAACGCAATGACTCCGAAACCGACCGGCAACAGCAGTTGCACATACCACGCCCGGATCCCGAAGGCGATGATGTCGGATGCTTGGCGCATATCTTTCACAAAGATTACGCTAGCCGCGCACAAGAATGCCGTCACCGCCGCGGCAAACGACTGACTGAATCCCAGCATCGCATTTTTTGCGCGACCATGGACGACGGAGGTGAGCGCGGATAAGGCCAGCAACCGGCAATCGCGCGCCGCAATCGCGCCGCCCAGCATACCGACGATGAACGTAAACTGTTGAACAATCAGCGGCGCACCAGAGATTCCGCTCCGGTGCATTTTGCGCAGGATAATTTCCAGCACCGGCACCAACATCATCAGGAGCAACGCGCTGGTGACGCCGATATTTTCGGTATCGCGCAAAACTCGCCGCCAGCCGGTCAAGACCGGTGGCGTGCTGATTTCAGCGCTCATGGAGTTTTCGCCGCGCGGTATTCGGCCAGAAGACGCATAACCTCATCAAACATTTCCACCGGTACCAATCCGCCGCGAATTTTTGGATAGGTGCTTTCGGCGAGCTTGCGCCATTCTTCTTCCGCCGCCGGCGTTAACGTCTGCACGGTCAGACCGCGCTTTTGCATGGCGGCAACCGACTCCGTCATTTCCTTACGAGCTTGAGTGCGAATGTCATTCCCGGTTTTCTCGGCAGATTCGCGCAAGGCCGCCTGCGCCTCCGGTGAAAGTTTGTCCCAAACTTTTCGCGTGACGACACACGCGCCGCTCAGTGGCGCCCAATTCAAATCCAACATATACGGCGCGGTGTCGTAAACCTGTCCCGCCAACGCAAAAAACGGCGGCAACGGAATCGCGTCAATGAGCCGATTCTTCAAACCGATGATGATGTCCGCCGTCTCCAGCGGCACCGCTTGAAAACCGACCGATGTAATAATTTCGAGACTCTTGCTTTCGCCGGCCCAGACGAACAGCTTTTGTTTTTTCAAATCATCCGGAAACAATACCGGCCGCCGCGAGAAACATTTCACCCAACCGGCATCCGTCCAGAACACCACCACAAATCCTTTATCGGCTAGCCGTTGTTCGAGTTTCTGCTGAACTTTTTCCCGGACATAATCCACTTCGTCGAGCGTCCGGTACACGAGCGGCATCGTCTGCAATGCCGTGACCGAATTATCAATCTCCGCCAATCCCACGCTGGTGAGCAACGCCGCCTGTAGTTGACCGATTCGCATCCGGCGCACCATGTCCGCCTCGCCACCTTGCGTGCCATCAGTGAACATAATCAAATGCACACCACCGCCGTGAGCTTGCTTCCATTTCTCCGCCATCACCTTCAGACTCTGGTGCGGCGACGAATCCTTCGGCACGAGCGTTCCCAGTTTAATCTTCACCGGCGCATCGGCAAACGTCCCACCGGCCAGCGTCAATCCCAACATCGCAATCAATAATCGTTTCATGAAATTATTCCGCAAACAATTCATCCGTTTTCGCCAACAACCACCGCGCCCGGCGTTGCATCACTAAATTCGCCAAGCGCGCCTCCGGTACCGCGTCCACATTCACCGACAACGCCTGCTGCAAAAGTTTCGTGAACTCCGCGCGATTCTGCTGTTGCACACAAACCGCTTCCGCATACGTCACAAACGGCCCCGCCAACTGACCGGCGCTGATGGCCACCGCCCGGTCGAAATGTTGCCGAGCGCGCGCTTGCGCTTCCGCCGGTTTCGCGCCCGGCCGCGCCATCTCGTAATTGATGAGAAACGAATGAATCGCGCCGCGCTCAAAAGTTTCATCCAGCTCCAACGCCCGCTCCATCAGCGCCGCCATCTTGCCGGCATCCGCCACAATTTCCGGCCGGTCTTTCGAGTCCGCAATCGCCGCGCCCCACGCCGCCGCCGTCCAATACAACACCGGCACATCGCGCACCGTTGTCAGCTTCAGAGCCGCGACCGGGTTTTTACGAAATCCCGGATACTCCAACTCCAATCCGTGCAAACCATAATCTCGCGCCCGCAAAAATAAGCGCCGCGCCCGGTCCCGCAACGCCTTCGCCGCCGCGACATCTTTCTCCTCCATCTCATCCGCATCCTGCTGCACAAACGCATAAGCGTATTGCGTAAAACCACTCGCCAACGATAACAGCAATCCGCGATGCCGAGGACTTTCCGCCAGCAAACTCTCCTGCAACTTCAACCCGAACGGCACCGCTTGCCGGACCAATTCCGGATCGTCGTCCGTCGCAAACACGCCGCCGCCACCGGCGAGCGCGTTGCCGACCTGATTGACCGCCATCCGGCGAACCGAACAGCCGCACAACACAATCATACCGGCAAGGATGACTGGGATAATTTTCACGTGCCGGCTTATCGCACGTTACCGCCCCGAAAACAAGCCACTTTGCCGAGTGCTTTACGCCGGCGCGCGGCTGGCGTACACTGCCGGTAATGCAATTTGATTTTCTCGTCATCGGCAGCGGCATCGCCGGGTTGTGGTACTCGCTCAAGGTCGCGGCGACCGGCAAGGTCGGCCTGATTACCAAGAAGCACCGGACGGAATCCAACACCAACTACGCCCAAGGCGGCATTGCGGCGGTCATGGGAACGGACGACACGTTTGAATTGCACATCCGTGACACGCTCACGGCCGGCGCCGGTTTGTGCCGGGAAGAGGTGGTCCGCTCGATTGTCAGTGAAGGACCGGACTTGGTGCGCGAGCTAATCACCGCCGGCGTGAAGTTCAGCGCCGCTGCCGGTGGTGAATATGATTTGGGTCGCGAAGGCGGTCACACGCGCCGGCGAGTGCTGCATGCCGGTGACATTACCGGCCGAGAAATCGAACGCGCTTTACTCGCGGCAGTCGCGGCAAATCCGAATATTCAAGTGTTCGAAGATGTGCTGGCGATTGATTTAATCACGACTCAAAAACTAGGAATGCCGGGCGCAAACCGGTGTCTCGGTTGTTACGCGTTGGATGACAAACGAAATGTGGTGGATGTGTATGCCGCGCCGGTGACGATGTTGGCCACCGGCGGCTCCGGTAAGGTTTATCTCTACACGAGCAATCCCGATATCGCCAGCGGCGACGGCGTGGCGATGGCGTACCGGGCCGGCGCGAGCGTGGCAAATATGGAGTTCGTGCAATTCCATCCGACCTGCCTTTACGAACCGCGCGCCCGAACCTTTTTAATTAGCGAAGCGGTGCGCGGTGAAGGTGCGATTCTGCGTGGCCGGGACGGCGAACCGTTTATGCGCCGGTATCACGAGATGGCCGACCTTGCGCCGCGCGACGTGGTGGCGCGAGCGATTGACGCCGAGATGAAAAAGACCGGTGCGGATTGCGTGGCACTCGATATCACGCACAAAGATGCGGCGTTTGTCCGGAAGCGGTTTCCGAATATTTATGCCAAGTGCCTCGAATACGGCCACGACATGACGAAGGCACCGCTGCCGGTGGTGCCGGCAGCGCATTACCAATGCGGCGGCGTGGTCACGAACGGAAATGGCGAAACGGACATTGCCGGTTTGTTAGCCGCCGGTGAAGTCGCTTGTACCGGATTGCACGGCGCAAACCGGTTGGCGAGCAATTCACTGCTCGAAGCCGTCGTGATTGCCGAACGCGCAGCCGTGGTGGCCGCAAAACTTTCAAAAGATAAATCGCGACTGGCGAATTTACCGGCATGGCAGAGCGGCAAAGCGGCAGACGCAGATGAACTTGTCGTGGTCACGCATAATTGGGATGAGATTCGACGGCTGATGTGGGACTACGTCGGCATCGTGCGAACCGACAAACGACTATTGCGCGCCCGGTCGCGGATCCAAAATTTACAACACGAAATTAATCAATTTTACTGGGATTATAAAGTCACGCCCGACTTAATCGAGCTGCGAAACTTGGCACTGGTCGCGGAATTGATTATCGAATGTGCGCTCCAACGAAAAGAATCGCGCGGCTTGCATTACACATTGGATTATCCCGATCTCCGACCAGCGGCGAGCGACACCGTCTTGCGTAAGGATTAGACAAAATTGGTGCCAGGGGGGAGAGTTGAACTCCCGACCAAGGGCTTATGAGTCCCCTGCTCTACCACTGAGCTACCCTGGCACTGTCGAGTGGCGTAAGATGAGCCATCGGACTGAAAATTTCAAGAGGCTTTCTCAAACTGACCAATAGCAATTGGTCGCGTATCGACACAAACACGCCAGTTAAACTTGCAATATTCTCTGGTAAATTTTAACTTCTCGTTCAAAGCAAAACTTCAACACTGGAGTCGTGGCCTCGAATTATCATGAATATCCAAGTCATTAAAACTACTCCTTATTCCGATCAACGTCCCGGAACCGCCGGATTGCGGAAGCGTGTCAAAATTTTTCAGCAGCCGCATTATCTCGCTAATTTTGTTCAGTCTATTTTCGACACGTTAGGAGATGTGAAAGGGAAAACGCTCGTACTGGGTGGTGATGGGCGATATTTTTGCCGGGAGGCCGCGGACATCATTTTGCGAATGGCCGCAGCGAATGGTTTTGGCCGAGTGATTGTTGGTCAAGGCGCGCTACTATCCACACCGGGATCGTCTCTCATCATTCGCAAAAACAAAGCCCTGGGTGGAATTATTCTAACCGCAAGTCACAACCCCGGCGGTCCGGATGGAGATTTCGGGCTGAAGTATGACGCCAGCAATGGTGGTCTTGCATCAGAGAAGATGACTGAGGCTTTCTATAAACGCAGTCAGACGATTGAGTCATACCGGATTTTGGAAGCGCCGTTAACCAACATCGATGCACTGGGCGTCAGCCAGTTGGGCAATATGAAGGTCGAAGTCATTGATCCGGTGGCTGACTATGCAGTTTTGATGCAGTCACTTTTCGATTTTGATCTAATCCACAATCTATTTCAGAGTGGATTCCGGTTGCATTTCGATGCCATGAATGGTGTCACCGGTCCTTATGCACAAGAAATTTTGGAACGGAAAATCGGGGCGCCAGCCGGCACGGTGGTGAACCAAATTCCTTTACCGGATTTCGGCGGATTACATCCCGATCCAAATCTTACCCATGCGCATGACCTTGTCGAGCTAATGTATGGCTCCAATGCGGCCGATCTCGGTGTGGCCACGGATGGCGATGGCGATCGTCATATGATTTTGGGCCGGAGATTTTATGTGGGACCGAGCGACAGCTTGGCGATTTTGACAGCCAATGCGCGATTGGTGCCGGGCTACCGTCAAGGGCTTGTCGGCGTTGCGCGCTCGATGGTCACCAGTCAGGCGTTGGACTACGTTGCGCGCAAGTTGGGAATTGATTACTACAAAACTCCGACCGGTTGGAAATTCTTTGGCAACCTTCTCGATGACGAACGCATTACTTTCTGCGGCGAGGAAAGTTTCGGTGCAGGTTCGGATCACGTTCGCGAGAAAGACGGGCTGTGGGCGGTTCTGCTCTGGCTTAATATTTTGGCGGTCCGGCGCGAGTCGGTGGAACAAATTGTTCGCAAACATTGGGCAGAATTCGGACGCAGTGTTTATATGCGTCATGACTACGAAGGAATTGAATTAAAAGTTGCCGATGATTTAATCGCCGCTCTGCGCCAGAGTCTTCCGCAGCTAAGCAATCGTTGTTTTGGACGTTACCGCGTGGCACTGGCGGATGATTTTAGTTACACCGATCCGGTCGATGGCAGCGTGAGTTCGCACCAAGGCATTCGGATCGAATTTGCGGATGGATCGCGTATTGCTTTCCGCCTCTCCGGTACAGGAACTACCGGTGCAACTCTGCGCGTGTACCTCGAACGCTATGAACCAGACCCGGCACGGCACAACGACGACACAGCGACTGCATTGGCAGAATTAAAACAGATTGCCAATGAGATCGCTGGTATTAGCCAGCGCACCGGTAAAGAAAAACCGGACGTTATTGTCTAATTCGGAATCTAAAATCGAATGCCATTTACCGGTCAATTGTGCTAGAAGGCCGGTCATGATTTCGCAAAAGTATCTCGAAGCTGTGCGTGATGTCTTGACGCATTTGGAACAAACTCAATTACCGGCAATTGAGCGCGCCGCTGATTTGGTTGTGCACGCACTCACTCACCGGGGCGTTGTCTACTGCACGGAAATTGGCCATGGTATTCAGGGGGATTTCGTTCACCGGGCCGGCGGATTGGCAGCGGTACAACATTTTTCCTACAAACTTGATCTTACCGAAAAATCACCACAATGTTTTAACCGGCAAGCTCCGGATCGCGATCTTGAAACCATCCGCTTCGCCGTGCAAACAAGCAATCTCCGCGCCGGTGATGTATTGATGCTCGGTTCGGTCTCCGGTAAAAATCGTGGGCCAGTCGAACTCGCTCTCACTTGCCGGGCCAAAGGTGTGAAAACGATTGGCCTGACTTCGGTGGCGTACAGCCGGCAAGTTGAATCGTTGCATCCGTCCGGCAAAAAGCTCGGCGAAGTCGTGGATGTCGCGATTGACAATGGCGCACCGTATGGCGACGCAGTGGTGGAGATACCGGGATACGCGCACAAATTGTTACCGGTCTCCGGTGTGTCGTGCGCAGTGATTGGTCATATGTTGTGGGGTCGAGTCATGGAGAAGATGGCAGCGACCGGTACGCCGGCGACAGTTTTCCAAAGTCTGAATCGGCCAACCGGCGTTGAAGATTTGAAAAAAGCTGAACAACAATACAACGAGCGAGGTTACTAAAATGTCCGCACAAGCTTATCTCCAACGCGCCGCCGAAGCGGTGCGCTCGCTCGATTTGGCCGGTATCGAACGCGCCGCAAAGTTGGTGGCGGATGCGATTCAAACCGGCCAAAGTCTATTTGCCTTCGGCGCGTCGCATTCGTTCATTCTCGCGGAAGAAATGGTGTATCGGAGCGGCGGCCTGATGCTGGTGAATCCGATTTATCCGCACGGCATGAATCTCAGTGTGAAACCGTTGCCGATGACTTCAAAATTGGAACGCGTGGTCGGACTCGGCACGGAGTTGCTGGCAAATTCACCAGCCAAATCTGACGACGTACTCATTCTCGTTTCAACCTCCGGGCGCAATGCGGTCACGATTGACATGGCGTTGCTGGCGCGCGAACGAAAAATCAAAACCATCGCCATCACGTCACTGGCTTACACGCAAGACGTCGGCAGCCGACATCCGTCCGGTAAGAAGTTAGCGGAGTTGTGCGATGTCGTCATCGACAATGGCGCACCGTACGGCGATGCGATGCTGGAGATACCGGGATTTTCGCATAAGGTTGGACCGCTGTCATCGGTGACTGGCTGCGCCATCGTCAACGCGCTCGCTTGCGAGACGGTGAAACTGTTGGTGGAACGCGGCGTGATGCCACCGGTGTTTGCGAGCGCTAATACCGATTCCGGTGACGTGCACAACGCTCGGCTCTTAGCTGAAAATCGCGACCGGATTCATTATCTCTAACCGCGCCGCAGGTGTTGGATTAGATTCTGAATGTTGGCGTGGGCTTGATTGCGTTGCCGGCCGGCTTGAGTCGTCGTCGCTTGCGACACTTGTAACTGTCGCACACAATTTTGCTGGGCGGTTTGAATCCGATTTTCACACCGGGTAATTTCGTCTTGAAGCCGGTGTTGTGTGCTGGCTGATAATTTTGGGCCACCGGACATTTTTACGAGTGAAGATGGTTGCGAAAACAAAGCTTCGAGTTCCTGCCGAATCGCAGGCGTTTGCGACAGTTCCTGAAATGCGGATTCCAAAGTCCGCCGCGCCAGTTGAAATTCTTCGTGGTACATCGCAATCACCGCTTGTTGGTCGCGCATCCCTTGGCGCACCGCCGAACGCGCGGTGGCATAAACACGGCGCTCATGATACAGCGCATGCCCAAGCCACCGGTAACGCCAACGCGTCGGCGCGAGCCGCCGTTGCAAAATGCTCCAAAGCCCAGCCGGTTGCGCCGGTAATGGGTCGGGTTCAGATTCGGAAGCCGGCACCGGTTGAATCTGAAACGGATGAATAGTGAGATTTTGAAGCCGTGTCAGAAAAGTATTTTCGGAAAACCCGACAGCACTGCTGTTCGACAGCGTGGCCGGGAAAAGATTAATACCGGTTTCACGGATGATGGCACACCAGGAACAGCTCGCCGCGCCTTGCCAGTAAACATGGTGCGGATGCTGCCGGCAGATGGTCAAACCTTGCAGCAGCCGTTTCAAAGAAGTTTTCCACTCGGCGGCGGTCGATCGCGCACCGGGTTGGGCTGAACCTTCCTGGAAGGCGCGGAGAAAACTGTACTGAATTTCCGGTGGCAACGACACCAGCGGCGGACAACCCACCGGTGGTCGTAACGGAACACCGAGAAATTCTGGAGCGAACGCAAATGCGTACTTTCGAATGGCGTCTTCCGGTGACAACGGCGGGCCGTGCCGCGGAATACCGGCAAACGGATGCCGGCCAGCAAAGAGCAGGAGGAAAATTAATTGCGCTAAACCGAAGCAATCGTGATTGACAGTGCGCACCACACCGGTCAAATCCATGCCTTGCAGTTCCGGTGGCGTCCACAACGGCGTGCCAACATTGGAAGGATAAGTTTGCTTTTGGTCGGTGATTTGAAAGCTGTCGCAATCGATTAAATTGATGCTCGCGTCCGGTAGGACCCGAATGTTCTGCTCGTTTACATCGCCGATAATGATCCCGGCTTGATGTAACCGCTCAAAAACATTCGCAAGATTATAGGCGGTCTGGATGAGAAATCGAAAATCCGCGTTGGGAAAATGTTCAAGGCGCGACCGGACACCGTAAAGTTCAAAAATCGCTCGCCCGTGAATCAGCGGAAAGAAGACGCCAATCAATTTCTTCCGCTCCGCGTCAGCGTAGGCGAGCGAAACCGGTAAGGCGGCGATGCCGGTTAGGACAGTCGTATGATTTTGGAGCAGTTTAAGTTTCTGGATTTGCTGGGCATCCGGCGGTTGATGGTAAAGTTTGACGCACAAGTCATCGCGCTCTTTGAGTTGAGAAATCGCGCCTTGGCCGCCCTGCGCAAATGCGTGACTGATTTGGAACGACCGGCCGTTTCCATCATAGACGGTCAGCATTTTCGTTTAGGCTTCGAGTAACGCCCAACTATTCATCGGCGGCAAGGTGGGCCGTGAAACACCGGGATTCGCCAGTGAAACACTGCGCAGTGAACAGGAGAGCCACGAGAATAATTCACTGAAGCTCAAGCCGCGAAGTTTTTCTGCCGGCCGGTGCGGCGCACATAATTCGTTTAGCTTCCCCTGATCCGCATCGTTCACGGCCACGCCGTAGAAAACAAAACTTTTGGCGGCTTCGGCAGCTCGTGTCAACTCGACAGCCTGGCACCAAGTGTTGGTGTTGTAATCGGTCGGATCGCCATCGGTGATTAGAAATATCCACGGGCGGAAATAATTGACTCCGGCGGCTTGATACATCCGCTTGCGCTCCTCCAGCAATTGACAACCGGTAATCACGGCGCGGCCCATCGGAGTGTTTCCATCGGCTTCAAAGCGCGGCGGCAAGAACGACGCCGGCGTTACAAAATCTTGAACTACTTGTACGTCACCACCAAAAGTAATTACCGCTAGTTCAATTCGCTCTCTGGCTAGCGGATCGGAGTTCAATTCTTCGGCCAGCGATTCAACGCCTTGATTCAGCGCCGCAATCGGTTCACCGCGCATCGAGCCGGAGGTATCCAAGAGTAGGACACAAGGGCAACGCGGCTCTGGATTATCCACAAACTCCATCCCAACAAACGCCAACTTATCAGTCATACTATTCCTTCCACCCGTCATGGGGTTTAGGTTGTCTCGACCGGCGCTACAAATTTAGTCCGAACCACTGGGAATACAACACATTTATGGGCTAATCTTCAGCCGTTCAGATTCTTCACTACTTTCCATCAGCACACCTTGTTTTTTGTAGGTCTTGAGCATGAAGTGCGTCGCGGTACTGGTCACGCCTTCCAATGTCGCCAACTTCTCAGCAACAAACTGCGCCACCTCCCGGAGATTGCGACCCTCAACAAAAATCAACAAATCATAACCACCGCTCATCAAAAAAAGGCTCGTGACTTCGTCGAATTTCGCAAGGCGTTTGGCAATCCGGTCAAACCCACCTTCGCGCTCTGGCTGCACTTTTACCTCGATCACCGCCTTAACGAGATCGGTGTCCACCTTATCATCATTCACGACCGCCTTATAACCCAAGATGACTTTGTCGGTTTCATATTGCTTCACGCGTCGCGTCACCTCTTGTGGCGAAATATCCAACATCTTCGCGAGGTCGGCCGGCGTGCGCAATGCATGTTCTTCCAAAAGCTTGAGAAGCGGATCCATGCCGGTAGTGTAGAGCGCGCCGTAAAAAGTTCAAGCGACAAAGTTATATTGCCGCATCCGGAACGCCTGTGGTACTGTGACCGAAGCGGGACGTAGCGCAGCCTGGTAGCGCACTTGCATGGGGTGCAAGGGGTCGCGAGTTCGAATCTCGCCGTCCCGACCATTTACTTCTGACAATGCCGGCATGAATGAATTAGCCGCCAACCTCAATCGGATTTGCGCCCGCATCGCAGCCGCCGCACAACGTGCCGGCCGCGATGCTGACACCATTTTACTACTCGGCGTCACCAAAACCGTTCCTCCGGAGGATGTCGATACCGCTGTCGCCGCCGGCTTGACTACTTTTGGCGAAAATAAAATCCAAGAAGCCAAAGCCAAAATACCGGCGGTCTCCGGCCGAGCGCGTTGGCATTTCATCGGCCATCTACAAAGCAACAAAGCTCGCGACGCTGTAATGTTATTCGACCTGATTCAGTCGGTGGACAGAGTCAAACTTGCCGGTGAACTCGACAAATGGGCGGCACAAGCCGGCAAGACACAACCGGTCTTGCTCGAAGTTAACATCGCCGGTGAAGCCAGCAAACACGGATTCCGTCTGGAAGACTTACCGGCCGCGCTGGCAGAAATCCAACGCTGCAAGCATTTAGAAGTGCGCGGACTGATGGCAATTCCGCCGGTGGTGGACGAACTTGAAAAAGCGCGTCCATTCTTCCGTCACCTGCGTCAGCTTCGCGATCAACTTGGCCTGCCGGAGCTTTCGATGGGTATGAGTCATGATTTTGAAATCGCCATTGAAGAAGGGGCGACAATCGTCCGCATTGGTGCCGCAATTTTTGGAGAACGAAAACGACATGAACCTGAAGAATAAAACTATCATATTCATCGGTGCCGGTAATATGGCCGAAGCGTTGATTCGCGGCCTGCTCGCCAATCAAATCGTCGCGCCCCAACAAATTATCGCCATCGACGTGCGGCCCGACCGGTTGGCGTCACTCCACCAGACATTGAGCATCCGCACTGATTCTGACAATGCAAACGCCGTCCGGCAGGCCGACGTCATTGTGCTCGCCGTAAAACCACAACAAATGAGTGCCGTACTCGCAACCATCAAACCACAACCGACTGCGTTGATTGTCAGTATTGCCGCCGGTATCCCGACCCACCGGATTGAAAAAGAACTCGGCGGAAAACCTCATGTCATTCGCGTGATGCCCAACACGCCGGCATTGGTGGGCGCCGGAGCCGCCGCATTATGCCGAGGCCAGTTTGCCGGACCGGAAGATTCACAAATCGCCGAAACGATTCTCCAAGCCGTCGGCATCGTCGTACCGGTGGATGAGAAACATCTCGACGCCGTCACCGCGCTCAGCGGTAGCGGACCAGCCTATATTTTCCTCGTCGCTGAAGCCATGATTCAAGCCGGTATCGCCGAAGGTCTCGCACCGGAGGTCGCGCGAAAATTGGCGATTCAAACAGTTTTCGGTGCGGCGCTTTTACTGCGCGACAGCAGCGAAGCACCGGCGGAACTTCGCCAAAAAGTTACCTCGCCGGGCGGGACGACGGAAGCCGCAATTCGCGTAATGCTAGAACAGAAGTTGCCGGAGATTTTTTGGGAAGCTGTTACCGCCGCTACAAAACGGAGCCAGCAACTAGCCGGTCAATAAACGTCGTCGATGTTTTCTTCGCCGCCTTCCGGCGTGGGCACTTCGATACCTTTAATATCGCCACCCTTACCCTTGTCGGCATCCTTGCTGGAGTAATTGTAACCATGCGAATAGTAGCTGTAGTAATATGGATAATAGTGGTAGTACCCCACGCGGCCGGGTTCAAGATTGTTGAGCACAAATCCGAAAATTTTCGCCCCACGACTGACAGCGGTTAATTTAGCAACGCGAACATACCGGCGCGAAGTCCGACCAGCCCAAATGATAAACAGCACGCCGTCCACCGCTGCACCAAGAATTGCGCTGTCAGCAATCCCCATAATTGGCGGACAGTCAATGATGACGCGGTCATAGTTTTTGTGCGCCCAATCCAAGATTTCTTTAAGCCGCCAACCTAACAGTAATTCCGCCGGATTCTGCGGATAAGCCCCGCAGGTCATAACGTCAAGCTTGGGAATCGTGGTGTGTCGAATCGCCTGTTCTGGCGTAATCTCACCGGTCAAAACTTCAGTCAAACCTTTGCCGCGTTCGAGTGCAAAGTATTTGTGAATTTCACCGCGCCGTAAATCAGCATCAAGAATCAAGGTGCGCTCTTCGACTTGGGCAAAGCCAATCGCGAGATTAACGCAGGTCGTGGTCTTGCCTTCACGCGGCACCGCGCTACTCAAAAGAATCGACCGGAGCTTTTCACGCGGCGTCGAAAAAATAACTGCGGCACGAACCACCCGGTAAGCTTCTGCAACACCGCCTTGTTGTTTAAGTTTATCTAACCGGTGTGCGACGAGATCAGACACGCTCCATTGCGCCGCCGGAATCATCCCGAGAAATGGGAGCTGCAATTCGCGTTCAACTTCTTCGGCAAGCTTGATGGAGTCATCAATATATTCAATGAAAAATGCTAACGCCAATCCAAGACCAAGTCCGGCAAAGCCGCCCATCAGCAATCCCTTCACCTTTTGCGGATAAACCGGCTCATCTTCAGCAATCGCATATTCCAGAACGGAAACATTTTTGCTGGTGCGATCAAGCACGTCAATCTTGAGAAGTTGCCCAAGTAAAGTGTTATACAAGGTTCGAACTCGTTCGGCATCGCTCCGCAACGACCCGATTTCCATCACACGCACATTCGCAGTCATGGCATCTTGCTGAATAGGACCGAGTGATTCCTGAAGTTTCTGGTACCGGTCCTTAGCCGCTTTCAAATCTGCCCCGGCTTTTTCCCGCAAAAATGTAACTTCGTTGTCGATATGACTCTGAATATCTTCCAACGCCTTTTGCGCCTGCAACAATGCCGGGTGTTTCGGCCGGTAGCTCTTCTGCATCTCTGCCAATCGCGTTTGCAGTTCCCGGCGCTGATTTTCTAATTCAAATAATTTCTCCGCGCGCTGTTCACTCAGACTACCCAACATCGAATTTTCCACGCGCGTTCCAAAATTCGGTGCCACCGCTGATGCCAGCGGCAACCGCAGACTCGGCGTATCCAAAACCATCGCGGAACCGGCGACGTTACTCACTTTGACCGGTGAATTAATTTGTGCTTCTTTGGCTAAACGGATTTGCAAGTTAGTGGCCAGTGCCACCGGTGTGAGACCAGTCACTTGCACCTTCCCGAGCGGATTCAAGTCAATCATCCCGTCAACGCCAACCGTCACGCGCGTATTCAAGCGAGCTTCCTGCTCAACCTGAATATCCAAGATTGAACCAGGCCGAAGTACTTGCCGGTCCAAATCAATGCTCTCTCCTGAACTAATAGTTGCCGGTACAGATTTTGATTCCGCCGCCAGCAGCGCAACTACCGCTTCGGAATCTGGTTGGGCATCAAGACTACTTTTCCGCGTCTGCAAATTCGCAACATCCAAAGCGGCTTGGTTTAGCGTTTGCATCATCTGTTGATACTTCGCCAATCCTAGCTGCGGATCGTTCTCGCCCATCGGAATATTGTTTTGTTTGATGTACGCAACAATGCGTTCGTTCGCATCTTTGAGTTCTTGAGAAAGCCGCTTAATCTCGCGCGTTAATCCAAGCAATGCTGACTCTTGGCGCTTGGCACGCTCTTCCTCGCGGAACTTCAGGTATTCGTCACACAATGCGTTGGCGAAATCGCGTGAAAAATCTTTGGAAGGACTATCGACTGTAACTAAGATCAAGTCTGCGCCGGTAGTAGCGCGGATGATTTTTAGGTCCGCAAGGTTCTCGCGCATTTCCGCGGGAATCTTATGCATCCGCTGCTGAATACGCCGCAACATCGTCTGGCTGCGCATGACTTCAATCGCGGTACTATAAAATGTTTGATCGCTCTCGCTAACAATATCTGAAGTCGGAACACCACCGGTCGTCGAAACAAAAAGCTTTGCCGCGGCCCGGTAAATCGGTTGACGCGTAAACAAAAACGCCGTCATACACGCCATGCTCAGCAGGAAACAGACTAAGACAAGCCACTTCCGCTTGAGTAGAACCGCCAAATACTCTTTGACGTCCACCGAAGTGGCTGCGGCTTCATTATTAGTCGGGTTCACCATAAACAATCAGACTTCAAAACTCGGCCGGCGTTTTCCTCAGAAAAATGAAATGACTTTTTGCGGCACAATGACCCAATCATTCGGCCGTAATGGCAAATCATTTTCAAAATCGCCACGTTTCATAATCCGCTCCACATTGACATATGTTTCGTACTTACGTCCTTCGCCGCAATACCGAATCACACGAACATGATCGCCACGAGCAAAAATTGTGAAACCACCGGCTGCAACAATCGTCTTCGTCAACGTGAATTGATCATCCCCCACCGGTAGCTGCAATGGTCCCGGTCGTCCAACCTCACCTAAGACATAAATAATACTGTTGGTATAATTATTTCCACCACCGCCGCCCTGCTGCGCACCGGCAATTTCGACGGTCACTGTGGCATGCGTAAAATAATCGCGCTCCAAGGCCGTTTTGATTTTTGCAGTCAATTCATCTGTCGTCAACCCGCAGACTTTCATTCGTCCCACCGCTGCAAGATCTAACGTGCAACTCGGCGTGACCGGATAGGTTTTATTCAACGACGCATCCTCGCCGACCGACACACTCACAAGCATGCCCACAGCAATTAATTTCGGTGGCGCATTGCTAGCGTCACCGGTCTCAACTTCACCGATGGCGTTGCCGCACGCTTCTTGAAATGCCTTCGGAGATAAATAAATTGCCTCATGCGAACTACACGCGGCCAGCATCCCCACCACACACAATATAAACAAGACCTTCACCATAGGTGAAACATACTAACCTGCCGCCTAGTACCGGTCAAGTTTTAGCCGGGAAATGTTTTTTTCTCGCAATCTCCCCCATCCACGACTAAAAATCACCGTTGTAATGCCCTCGACACCTAATCATCACGAAAATCTCAAAAACCTCCTCAACCAACGCCAATGGGAACAAGCCCAAGTCTTCTGGCTGGATTTAGCTGACGAACTGCAAGACCAACCCGACTTCCTCCTTCTGCTCGTCAAAGAATTCAGCGATGCTAATCAGCCGCGAATTGCCGGCGAGCTCGCCTCACTTCTCGCCCCCGGCCTCAAGACTGCCGGCAAACATCGCGAATGGCTTTACGCTCTCAAACTCCAAGCCGCTGCCAATCCGATGGATCGCAACCTCCGCGCCGAACTCCTCGCCGCCTACCGGCAAATCTACGAAACCGATTCTCGCCTTCAAACCATTCTTACCGCCACGAAATTTGAAGAAACCACCACGCCGCTACCGGCGGCGTGCGCCAAAACCGACACGCTCCTCGCACTCAACACCGGCAACTTCTGCCAGCACAAAAGTTGGGGCATTGGCAAAATCAAAACTTTCGACACCACGCTCAACCGGATTGTCGTCGCTTTCCCGCACAATCCCGAACACGCCATGCAATTGGTCTATGCCGCCGATAGCCTGCTACCGGTTGGCACCGAACACATTGAAGTCCGCAAGCAAACCGATCTCGCCGGCCTCAAACAATTAGCCAGCGCCAATCCGGTCGCCCTCATTCGCCTCATCCTGAATAGCCACAACCATTCTCTTAGCCCCGACAAAATCGAAAGCATCCTCACCGGTACCGTTCTCGCTACCGGTGATTGGAAAAAATGGTGGGACAACACCAAAAAACTTCTGAAACGCGATTCGCATTTCGAACTACCGGCGAAAAAAACCGAGCCACTCGTCCTTCGCGCCGCGCCAGTTTCGCAACAAGACGATCTCCTCGAATCTTTCCGGATTGCACCCAGCTTGGAACAAAAAATCGACGCCGCCCGGCAGTTCTTAAAAATCGTAGCCGACATCGCCGACCCCGAATTACTCCTGCAAGAATTTCAAGACGGCCTGCTCAATTCGCTCAAAAAACGCAAAGACACCTATGCCGCCGAACGGCTCGAAGCCGCCTTCGTCATCGCCGATCTTCGCGCTCACCAGAAAGCGCAAAGCGAAAGTATTGCACCATTGGTGGACGAACTCCTCACCGGCGTTCGCGACTTACCGGTGCTGCTCGACGAACTGACCGCCGCATCTCAGAAACGCGTGGTCGCCATTGTATTTGACCGGTTGCTTGCCGACTTGAATCGGTTAACACCACGAACGCTCGACGAGCTGACCGACAAACTCGCCACGCAAACCGACCGGATTTTCAATGTCGTCCGCAACCAAACCGCCAGCCCGGATTTACTGTGTTGGATTTGGAAAAATCTTTCCGCTCTGCCGTGGCTCCAGCCGCTGCATTCACCAGCTACGTTGTCCGCCATGATTACCGCCATCGAAGAAGGCGGCGCCAAACCCACCAAACGGCTGCGCGATTTGATCCACAACGAAGAAGAATTAATTTCTGAACTCCTCGCTAACGCGGACACCGATACCGTCCGCGAACTCGCCCGGCGCATCCTCGGCAGTCCGGCTTTTGAAGAACTCGACCGCCGGTCACTCATGGCGCGCGTCGTCAAAGAGTTTCCGTTCGTGCAAAGTTTTCTCGTCACCAAAACCGTCCAAGAAGCGCCGCTGATCGTCTCCTGGCCGAGTCTGAACAAACGGCGGGCCGAGTTAGAAGAAATCGTCAACAAACGCATCCCAGAAAACTCCAAAGAAATCGGCGTCGCCCGCAGCTACGGCGATCTTCGCGAAAATTTTGAGTTCAAAGCCGCGAAAGATACGCAAAAAGTTCTGATGCGCCGGCGGGCCGAGTTGGAGATTTTACTTTCCCGCGCTCAAGGCACTGATTTCGCGGATGCGAAACCGGAAGTCGTTGGCATCGGCACCACCGTGACCGTCACCGATTTAGCGACCAGCCAGCCACACGTTTTTCACGTCCTTGGCGCGTGGGACAGCGACCCAGTTCGTGGTGTCATCAGCTATCCGGCCGCACTCGCTCAAGCCATGTACAACAAAAAGGCGGGCGAAACCATCGAAGCAGCCGACGAAAATGGCAAGCTGATGTACCGGATTGACCGCATCGAGAAAACCGCAGCCGAAATTCTCCAGACGCTCTGACCGCAATTAAAAATTAACCTGCGGCGCGCGCTGAGCAGCTTCATCCGCTTTGAAATATGCGTCCCGGTGCTGGAAGCCATGGAAGCCGGCCACAATGCTCGCCGGAAATTGTGCGATGGCAATGTTGTATTGCTGCACGGTTTCGTTGTACCGGCGGCGTTCCACCGCAATCCGGTTTTCGGTGCCGGCCAGTTCATCCTGCAACGCGAGAAAGTTCTGATTGGCTTTTAGGTCCGGATATTTTTCAATCACAACCATCAGCCGGGACAATGCACCTTCAAGTTGATTAGCAGCAGCGATTTTGTTGTCAGTCGTCTTCGCTTCCCCCCACTGACTACGGAGTCGCGTGACTTCTTCAAGCACACCGCTTTCATGTTTCGCGTAGCCTTTGACAGTATTGACCAAGTTCGGAATCAAGTCATACCGGCGTTGCAACACGGTTTCTACCTGCGCCCACGCTCCGTTGATTGACTCATTGAGCGCAACCAGCCGATTATTCGTCGCGACACCCCAACCAATCGTCAACACCGCTAAAGCTAGAATCACAATCAATGCAATTTTCATTTGTCCGCTCCTTTTTCTAAGTTACTGATAGTTTTCACAACCGTCTGAATCGCCGCCATATAACCGGCAAAGAGCACCTCCGGCTCCACTGTCCCAGATTTCCGGCGACCATCTTTCAATTCCTGAATCGTCACAAAAACATTTGCCTCAAACGCAATCTGTCGGCTCAACGCCTCCAGCGCTTCCCGCTTCTTCACCGGCACATCAGGCTGATATAATCGCAACGCGGCGCGAAAGAGAATCAGAAATTTTGACAGCGTCCCGGTCAGCAGCTCTACAATCCGCTTCGGCTGCGCCGCCGTTAGCAGAAACTGCGACTGCAGTTGCAGCAATTTGCCATGCAACTCGTGCTCCACTTGCCGGCGCAAATTAACTTGGCTAATCGGAATACCGGCCAGCACATCATCGCCAAACAAAACTTTGTGCGCATCGCGAATATCGAGCAGTTCAATCGGAAAAGTAACCCCGGATTCGCGCAGACTCTCCGGCGTGAACAGCATCGGCGGATGACTCCCGCGTTTCACCCAAGCCTGCGTCGGCGCGGACAACGCCTTCAGCTCCGGTACGCCTAAGCGCTCCATCACAATCAAAATATTGTAATCCGACTGCTTGCCCAAATGGTCGCCCGCCGCCGCTGAGCCATACAGAATCACCGCCTGCAATCCCGTCGGAATCGCTTGCCGGACTTGTTCCACAAAAATTTCTGGTGTCATCCAATCATCCTCCGTCGTTACCAACCGCCACTCGCGCCACCGCCACCGGAGCTACCTCCGCCAAATCCGCTAAACCCACCGCTCCCGCCGCCACCGGAAAAACCGCCACCGTAAGAGTAAAAACCGGTTGAATATCTGCTCCGGTGACCATTGAGCTTCTGAATGAAAAACACCACCACAAAGAAAATGATAAAAAAAACAATCTTGATGCCTTGCACATCCGAGTGGTTTTCACCACGGCGCACTGAATTATTATTGTCAGCCGGGTATGCAGCTGACAATTGGCCACCGGCGTGACCCGAGACCGTCGCCGCGACTATTCGTACTGCCCGTTCCAAACCTGCGTCATACCGGCCTTGCTTAAATAGCGGAAACATTTGCTCGCGTAAAATCCGTCCCGCCAGCGCATCCGGCAACACGCCCTCCAAACCATAGCCAACTTCAATCCGCGCTTTCCGGTCTTGAATCGCGGCGAGAATCATTACGCCGTTGTCTTTACCTTTTTTGCCGATGTGCCATTTCTGAAATAGCCGGTTCGTAAAATCGTCCACCTCGCCGCCGTCCAACGACGACACCGCGACGACGGCAATCTCCACGCCGGTCTGACGTTCGAACTCGGTGAGAAAAGTTTCCAGCGCGGCGCGTTGCGGCGCCGGTAAGACACCGGCAAAATCGTTCACGTAACCTTGCGGTTGCAGCCGCGCCAACAGCACATCCGAATTCGCCCGGACACCACCGGCGCAAACCAGCAACGCGAGGATTACGAATAGTTGCCGGAGCTTCATGCGCGAGATTTACAGCAAGCACCGGCAAAGGGCAAGCGACAAGCTCGTGCCAATCCTTGAGTCTGGCCGCCAACCACGTTATAAACAGGCCGATGCGGATTATCGTTACAGGTTTAGTCGGGCAATACGCGTTCGGTGGCGTCGCGTGGGATTACCTCCAATATGTCGCTGGCTTCCGGCAGCTCGGCCACGAAGTATTTTATCTCGAAGATACCGAAACTTGGCCGTACGACCCAATTAACGCCACCATCAGCGCCGATTGCTCGTACAATGTCCGGTATCTCCGCGAAGTGATGACAAAGCTCGGCCTCGGCAACCAGTGGATTTACCGGAACGCCGCCGACGGCACCTATCACGGCGTCAGTGAAACCGTCGCGAAAAAGTTTTGCGCCAGCGCCGATCTATTTGTCAACGTCTCCGGTTGCGGTTGGCTCCGACCCGAATACCTCGCCATCCCAAAAAAAATCTTCATCGACTCCGACCCGATGTTCACACAAATCGGTTTAGCGCTCGGTATGAAAGAAGTGATTGACCGCATCGGCGCGCACGATTTCCATTTCACCTTTGCCGAAAACATTCACGCGAAAGATTGCCGCGTGCCGACCGGTGGCTTGAAATGGATTCCGACCCGGCAGCCGGTTTTCCTCGATTGGTTTCCGGTGCCGACCACGCCGCCGCGTGATGTTTTTACGACGGTGATGAATTGGGTTTCTTATAAACCCAGCGAATACGCCGGTGAAACTTGGGGCCAGAAAGACATCGAGTTTCTCAAGTTTCTCGACTTACCGACCTGCACGCCGCAGAAATTTGAAATTGCCATGGGGCGTGGGCAAGGCGGACAACGTCCCACGGAATTAATCCGGCAACACGGCTGGGAAATCATCGAGCCTGACGAAGCGCTCCCGGATCCGTGGACTTACCGGGATTACTTGAGAAATTCCAAAGCTGAATGGAGCGTCGCCAAAGAAGGTTACCGGAAATCGCGAAGCGGTTGGTTCAGTTGCCGGAGCGCCTGCTACCTCGCACTCGGTCGGCCATGTGTATTGCAAGACACCGGCTGGAGCGCGCATTATCCCACCGGTACCGGTCTTTTCGCATTTGAAACACAAGAGGAAGCACTCGCCGGTATCGCCACCATCAATGCCGATTACGCCCGACACTCCGCCGGCGCACGAATGGTGGCGAAAAAAATGTTCGACGCCCAGCATGTGCTCGGCGAAATGCTGGAGCGAATCGCATGAAAGTTTTACACCTCGGCCCACTCTGGTTTCCAGTCTCGCGCGACGCCGCCGGTGGCCGTGAGACTTGGCTCGCCGGTTTGATTAGCGCACTGGAAAAACTCGGTTGCCGAAACACCTTACTCGCCGCTGGTGATTCGCAGACGCCAGCGGAATTGGTACCGGTCGTTGCTCGCAATCTAGTTGACCTGATGAAAGATGGTCTTGCCGGTGAAGCGCTCTACTATCAAGAACACCAACTCACTCTCGCATTGGCACGCGCGGCGGAGTTTGATGTGATTCACTCGCATCTCAGTCCCGGTGTTTTTTCGCTCAGCGCCGTGCCTACCATCGGCCGCCGCGTTCTCCACACGCAACACACACCGGTCTGGCAAGATTTTGAATGGCTCATCCGACAACAGCCAGATTTATGGCTAAACACCGTCAGCCAATTTCAGGCGCAAAAACTCCGCGCCGCCGGTGCGCGCCGGTGTTTTGTCGTCCACAACGGGATTGATGTCGCGTCGTTCAAATTTCAATCGCGTGGAACCGGTTTAGCATTTCTCGGTCGGATTGAATCCGGTAAAGGTCCGGACATCGCCATCACAATTGCCCGGCAACTCAATTTACCTCTGACACTCGCCGGGCCGGTGATTGACAACGAATTGTTCACACAGAAAATCCGTCCATACCTTGGTGAACAAATCCGATATGTCGGCGTGGTGAATCACGCGCAGAAAAATGAACTCCTCGGTAAAGCTGGTTGCGCGTTGCTGCCATTTCGTGGCGCAGAAGGTTTCGGCTTGGTCAGCATTGAAGCCATGGCGTGCGGCACACCGGTGGTCGCACTCGCCAACGGCGCATTACCGGAAGTCGTTGAAACGGGAATGACCGGCTACCTGACGACGCGCGAAGAGGAATTAGCAGCGTTGGTGTTACCGGCGATGAAACTGGATCGCGCGCAAATCCGACACCGCGTAATGGCACGATTTGACTTGTCGGTTGTGGCGCAAAATTACCTGAAATTATACGAGCAGATTACTGAGCTGGTGTGAGCAATTCCTGCGCTCGCGTCAACGCCACGTCAACGTTCGCGCAAATATTGTCGAGTCCGATTTTATCCACGAAGCCAGCATTGTAGAGGACTTTCATCGGTTGTGGTTGGACACCACTGAGAATGAGTTGGGTATGTTTGCGGTGGAATTTTTCGAGCGTGATTTCTAGAGCGTGCAATCCGGTTGCGTCAATCGCAGGGACGTTCCGCATCCGAAAAATCACGACGCGCGGCACTTCATCGGAACGGCTCAGTGCGGCCTCTAGTTTTTCCGCTGCGCCAAAAAAGAATGGACCTTCGATCCGGTACACCAGCACGCCGGGCGGGACATGCTTATTGCGAATCGAACTACTCCCGCTTTCGAGATCGCTGTCCGGTGTCACCAACTTGATTTGCGAAATTTCCTCCATCCGTTTGACAAACAGCACCGCTGCCATCGTCAAACCGACCCCGACCGCAACCGTCAAATCGAAAATCACCGTCATCACAAATGTCGCCACCATCACCCAGAAATCGCTCTTCGGACCGTGCCAGAGTTCCACAAAATTATCCCATTCGCCCATCCGGAACGCCACGATTAGCAACACACCGCTCAACGCCACCAGCGGAATAAATTTTACCAATGGTGCCGCAACCAAGACAATCACCAAGAGCGTAATACTATGAATGATACCGGCGACCGGCGTGCGCGCACCATTCCGGATATTCGTCGCCGTCCGCGCAATCGCACCGGTGGCAGAAAACCCGCCGAAAAACGGACACGCAATGTTCGCCAAACCTTGCCCGATTAGCTCCTGATTTGAGTCGTGACGGGATTCGATCATGCCATCCGCCACCATCGCCGACAGCAGCGACTCAATCGCCCCGAGCATCGCAATTGTGAACGCCGGCACCATCAGCGTTTGCAGTAAATCAAACGTCACCTTCGGAAATTCTAGCGACGGAATCCCGCGCGTTAGCTCGCCGAATTTCGTCTGAATCGTCGTCACGTCTAACTTCAAGAACACCACCGCCAGCGTGCTGATTACCACCGCCACAATTGACGCCGGCACGCGCCGCCACGATTTTGGCCAGAAAATTAAAATCGCGATCACACCGGCGCCGATTGCGATTGTCACCCAATTAATCTCCGGCAGGTGCTCAATTAAAGTCGCGACCTGATGCGGTGTATGCGCCGGTAACTTCAAATCTTTCGGCAAACCGAGAAATTCTTTCAGTTGCCCGATAAAAATAATCACCGCGATCCCGCTCGTAAAACCAGCCGTGACCGGATACGGAATGAATTTAATGAGATTGCCCAGCTTCAGCACGCCCATCAATACCAGCAGCGCCCCGGCCATCAACGTCGCCAGCACTAACCCCGAATAGCCGTGTAACAATACAATCCCGGCCAGAATCGGTACAAACGCGCCGGTCGGTCCACCGACTTGCACCAAGCTGCCGCCGAGCGCCGCAATAAAAAATCCTGCGATGATGGCGGTCCATAACCCGCGTTCCGGTGAAACACCGGAAGCAATTGCGAATCCGATGGCCAACGGCAGCGCAACAATCCCGACAGTGACACCGGCGGCGAGATCCGCAAAAAAAGTGGCGCGGTCATACCGGCGCAACACCTCAAAAAGTTTAGGACAAAACATAGAAGTGACTCAAACAAAACTGCAGGGCAAAATCAAACCTCAAAAATCACCATCGCCGGCCAAATCACTACCGGTAATCGGCAATTTACTCGCCGGTGATTTTTCGCGTTGGAGACGTAACTGACCGCAAGCGGCAGCGATGTCGGTTCCTTTTTCGGTGCGAAGCGTGGCGGTGACGCCGGCAGTCTTGAGCGTGTGCTGAAACATTTTGCACCGCTCACGATCCGGCCGTTTCCAGGGCAACCCTTCCACCGGATTGTATGGAATGAGATTTACCTTCGCGTGCAATTGCCGGGCGAGCGACGCAAGTTTGTAGGCTTGGTCGAGCATGTCGTTGACGTTTTCGATGAGGATATACTCGAAGGTCAGCATCCGGTGGCGCGTGTTGACGTAATAATCGCACGCTTCGAGCAATTCGGTGAGCGGATGTTTTTTGCTCACCGGCATGATTTGACTGCGCACCGCATCAGTCGCGCCGTGCAGTGAAATCGCCAACCGGATTTGCATCGGCTCGTCAGCGAGCTGCCGGATGCGCGGCGCGAGGCCAACGGTGGAAACGGTAATTTTGCGCGCGCCGATTCCGAGCGCCCACGGCGCGTTGAGAATTCGCAAAGAGCGAAGGACGTTTTCGTAGTTGGCCAGCGGTTCGCCCATGCCCATGAAAACCAGATTGCTGACGCGTTCGCCGGTAATTTTCTGAACCTGCAAAACTTGATCCACAATTTCGGCAGCAGTCAGGTTCCGGCGGACGCCATCGAGTCCGCTGGCGCAAAACCGACAGCCGTAGGCGCAGCCGACTTGCGTGGAAACGCAGACGGTGTGCCGGTCACTCTGGCTGGTGAGACCGGGTGTGGCCGGGATGAGAACGGTTTCAATCAACGCGTGATCCCGGAGTTCAAACAGAAATTTTTCGGTGGTGTCGGTGGCGTGGCGGGTGTGAACAGATTGCACGGCGTTCAGCTCGAAGTCGGCGGAAAGTTTCTCCCGCACCGGTGCCGGTAAGTTAGTCATCGCGGCAAACGAGTCGGCTTGCTTCTCGTACACCCATTGCAAAATCTGGTCGGCCCGGTAGGCCGGCTCGCAGAGTTTAGCGAGTTCGTCCCGGTAGAGTCCTTTGATGTCGCGCTTGTCAGCCATGTGCCGACAGCGTAACATGGCGGCATGGCAATGAAAACTCTGATTCGTTTGTTGCCGGTACTCCTGCTGACCGGCGCGCTGGCACAAATCACGACGAATGCGCCGCTGGATTGGACCCGCGCGAATGAATTAATCAAACGCCGGCTGCAAGGCGAGACGTTGACCACCGAGGAACGCGCCTATCTGACACGCGCGGTCATCGAACGCGAGCAACAAAACAAACCGGCGGCTGCGGCACCGGTTCGCACCGGTAAGCCGTTGACTCAATTCGGTGCCGGCGAAAAATACAAAGGCGAAGAGGGCGGATTGTACGGTGCCGGTAAGAACACGCCACCGGCAGAATTATTTGTAGCCGCAAAAACCGCCGCCGGTAAGATTCAACCATTGGATGCCACCGGTCAGCCAGCGAGCAATGGCCGGATCGGATTGTTGGCGATTGGCATGTCGAATACTACGATGGAATTTTCCCGGTTCATGGCGATTGCCAATGCTGACCCGGATAAATCGCCGGCGGTGGGACTGGTGGATGGCGCGCAAGGTGGACGCGACGCGCATGCTTGGGTGGAAAATGAGGAGCCGTGGTCGAAGTTGGATGAACGACTTTCTGCGGCCGGTATCACGCCCGCTCAAGTTCAGGTGGTTTGGATTAAACAAGCGTTGGCCAGTCCGACCCGGTACGGCGCATTCCCGGCGCACGCCCGGAAATTGCAGACGGCTTTGGAACTCACCATCAATAGGCTGAAAGCCCGGTACCCAAATTTACAGATGGTTTATCTTTCGAGCCGAATCTACGCTGGCTATGCCTCGACAACTTTGAATCCGGAACCGTACGCCTATGAAGGCGCATTCGCTGTCCGGTGGGTCATCCAAAATCAGCCGCCGCCCGGCCCAGTAGTTTTGTGGGGACCGTACCTTTGGAGCGATGGCGCAGCATGGCGCCGAGACGATTTTCGCGACGACGGCACACACCCCAGCAAAACCGGCTGCGAAAAGGTCGCTCAACAACTCTTGGCGTTTTTCAAGACTGACGAATTAACCAGACTTTGGTTTACAAAATGAGTTAGTTGCACGGCACGGAAAAGCGGTTACAGTGCTTCATCCCATGAAGAATCTCCTCAATCAGTTAATTCAGCTTCAAGAACTCAATTTCGCTAAGGAAGAACAGCAGGCAGCGACCACGAAAATGCCGTTGGCGCAATTAGAAAAATCCATCACCAAACTCCGCGCGCAATTACCGGCGGAAATCGCCGACCGCTATGACCGCCTCTTACAACGCAATTCCCTCGCCGTAGTTCCCCTCGCTCGTGGAAATTGTTCGCGGTGTGGTCTCGCCGTACCGGCGGCTGTCGTGAATGCGGTGAAAGCCGGCGAGCAACTTCAATATTGTCCACATTGTGGCCGGTTTCTTTTCTTGCCGGAATCAGTCGGACGCCAACCGAAGAAAAAATTCGATTCCGATGCACCGGTACCGGTGGGAATCGCGCGTTTCTCCTCGGCGAGCTTAATGTTGCCACGCTTGGCGGCCACTTCACGCGAAGAAGTAATCGGCGAGCTGACAAAATTGCTGAGCGATGGCGGCTTCATCGAAGACGCGGCTACGATGGCGGAACTGGCTTTGCGCCGGGAAGCGATTGTGAGCACCGGTGTCGAACACGGCTTGGCATTTCCGCATGTGCGCGATGTCGAAGGCGGCGGCTTGACGTTGGCACTGGGAATGAAACCCAAAGGTCTCGATTTCGGCGCGCCCGCCGATCATCTCAGCAAAATTTTCTTTTTCATCGTCATCCCCACTCCCGCCACGGCGTTTTATTTGCGACTGCTCGCCGGCCTTGTGCGCACCTTTGAATCCGCTGAAGCACGCAATGCGCTCCTCGAATGCGAAAAGCCGGAGCAAATGTGGAAGACGTTGACCAAGCTCACACGCGAAACCATTCCGTAACTGAACCGCTGAACCGATTACGGATATTGCCGGGCTTGCAGAATTTCCAGCGCGAGCAAACTGTAGCTCGTCACCAAAACTGGATCGTTTTCCCACCAGCGATTGTTTTCATTAATCCAGAATCCATCGCTTTTCTGGAGGCTAACAAGTTTATTCATCAACTCATATCGCCAGTCGTGCACCTTACCGGTGGCATCGGTGAACGTGTCGCTTCCGAAAATGGTCAAGGCCTTCGCAACCGTGTGGTAGTAGTAAAATAAACCTTGCTTGCCGAGGCCGGGATTTTCTTCCAGCGAATAATTTTTCTGGAGCCAATGCAATGCCGCCACGACACGCGGATCATCTTTCTGCAACTCGGCGTAGAGATAACTCTTCAACCCGGCATAGGTCATACTGGCATAACTGCGCAGCGGCGTTTTTTCATCCACCGGTTGACCGTCATTGGCAAAACTGGTCGCCGGTAAGCCTTTCGCTGGGTCGCCCGGCATATAGATGAATCCGCCACGATCCTCCGGCAGCGTAACCTTGACCCAAGCTTGGTCATTTTTCTCCGGGAAGTTCTGACAACGCTGGAGAAATTGCGCCGCTTTCTCCCAATGCAACTTCGACGTCGGTCGCGGCTTAAACGAACCATCTTCCGCCGTCGGCTTATCCAGCGCCTCCGTCAAGCGCAACGCCTCCAGCGACCATTGCATATTCGACATATCTGGCCGCTCGCGTTTGCCGTAACCAATCCCGCCATAGCTGGCGTCGTTCGTCGTGAATCCGGTCCGCTCGTCAAATTGCGAGTTCAGCAAAAACTTCCGGCCGTTGCGAATAATATCCGCGTATTCTGATTTACCGGAGGCCAGCAACGCCATCGCACAAATCGCGGTGGAATAATTCGGATATTTATCTTTGTCATCACCGGCAAAAATCGAACCATTCGTGCGAACATTACTGAGAATAAATTGCACCGCCTTGCCGGCGGCAGTTTGTTCCTCGACCGTCAGCGCGCGACCCGACCGGTAAATCGCCGTGACCGCCAACGCCGTAATCGCCGGATGATGCCGCCACGAACCATCCGCTTCCTGTTGTTTTACCAACCACGTCAGCCCACGCTGTTGAGCGGTGCTGACCTCGTTCAAGAACGAGATTTCCCGGCTGGGCAACGCCGGCCCAGCAAAAGTGGTCACGGCAAAACCGGCGGCGAGCAAAGCAATAATGATTTTCATAATGTGTCTTAGTTGCACCTGAATTCCGACCACGTCAACCGCAAATTACTCGCAAGCTTGCAGACTGCCGGTAACTTGCTAATACTTCCCGCATCATGCCACTCCAAGTTGAAGACTTTCAGGAAGAGATTGATCGCGCGACTCGCAATTACGAAAAGTTCGTAATTTGCATCGATAAAATCCCGGAGGATTTTTTGCGCAGCCTGCAATCGCTACTAAAAAAAGCCATTACCGCCTATGAAGATCGCGGGCCTGGCCTCCGGCACGGATTAGCACTCGACCAGCATGTCACCATCATGCTCAGCCAAACCGACACGGACCGGCCACTCTGCGGTATCTACTTTAATCTCCATTCTCCATACCGTCGGCCAGCCGCAACCAAGTCCAGCTAATCGGTTTTGCGGCGCAACATTACCAGCAGCAGAATTGCCGCGACGCCGGTACTCATCCCGAGCCAGAGCAAGACCGTCGGCGCCGGTGTCCGCTTGAAAAAGCTCGTGCCGAATTGCAACCAGAACGCCACCACCATCGTCAGCGAAGTCAGCATCCCGCGCGCCGCAAACACCGCGCCGCGCCGGACATCCTCGACTTGCGCTTGCAATTTCGCGTCGATGTAAATCAACACCGTTGCCGATACCGCACCGAGCACCACCACCACCAACGACGCCAACCAAATATTTGTCGTCAAGCCCAACCCAATCAATGCGCCAGCCGCCAGCACCAATTGAAAAAACGGCACCCAATTCGAATGCGCCCACGCCTTGCCGCGACCGAGTAAGCCAATTCCAATTCCAGCGCCGACACCGGCGGCTGCCGCCAAGTAACCAACGCCGGCCGTTCGCAAGTGCAGCGTTTCCAGCGCATAACCGACAAACACCACCATCAACACACCGAGGAGAAATGCGAAAAATGCATTCAGCAGCACCAACGGTAACGCCGTCGGATGTTCCCACAGATAAGCGCAGCCGGTTAAAAATTCGCTGTGCCCCGGTTTGGAACTACCGGTGGTGGCGTGCGGCGGCATCTGAATCGTCCAGAGAATTCCAAAGCTCACCAGAAAACTGGCTCCGCTCATCACAATTGCCGTCGCCACGCCAAACCGTTCCGCCACGAAACCGCCGAGCGCCGCGCCGCCCACCGTCGCAATCGCCATGCTCGTGGTAAAAATCGAGTTCGCCTGCATTAACTTACCGGCCTCCACGAGATTCGGCAGAAACGCCACTCGCGCCGGCAAATAAAATGTCGCGATTACGCCAATCACGCCGACCAGCAAATACACTCGGAACAAATCGCGTTCCTCCACCCGACCGGTGAGCAACGGCAACAACCACGCCACAATCGCCACCGCCACCACCGTTCGCAACGCATCGCTTACCAGCAACACGCTCCGGCGTTGCCACCGGTCGAGATACGCCATCACCACCGGCCCCAGCAGCAATCCCGGCAACGCCACCGCAAACGAAAATTTTGCCGTCTCCACCCGCACGTCGTAACCATGAACACGAAATAATTCAATCAAGCCCATTTGCAAAAATGACCCGCCGACCGTCAGCACAATTTGCGAAAGCAAAAATCGGCGAAAGTTATGATTCTTCAGCATCGCGATTTTTCCTCGATAAACTGCGCCATGTCCGCCGGTAATTCCGCCCGGCAAGTTACCGGCAACTGCGTGTCCGGATGCCGGAACGTCACCGCGCTGGCGTGTAACGCATGCCGGGGCAACAGCAACTTTTCGAGCATCGCTTCAGTTACGCCATTTGCGATAAATTCGAGATAGAGTCGCTCGTCCGGTCCGTAAATTTTGTCGCCGACAATCGGGTAACCCAGCCACGCCATGTGAACACGGAGTTGATGGGCTCGCCCGGTCTTCGGTCGCAAACCGACCACCGTGAAGCCGGTCATTTTTTTCTCAATCGAAAATTCTGTCACACTCGGCTTACCGGCGGCGTCGATGACGCGCTTGGTATAAACCGGGCCGCCACCGGTCACGCCGATCGGTTGGTCAATCGTACCGGTAACCTGCGCAAGTTCGCCCCAGCAAATGGCCCGGTATTCTTTTTGAATTTCGCGCCGGAGCACTTGCTTCCCAAGATTCTTACCAGCACGTTCGTTCTTGGCGACAATCACAATGCCACTGGTTTCGCGGTCGAGCCGGTTGATGAGGCGCGGAGTTTCGATACCGTATTCCCGAAGCAACTCCGCCAGAGAAGTCTGCTCCGGTCGCGAAGCCGAATGACAAACCAAGCCCCCCGGTTTGTCCACCACAAGTACATCGTCATCTTCGAGAAGAATAATCAATGGATGTGACAACGTGAAGACTAAGGGCAACAAGTAGTACAAGTCGGAGGAAACATAGTGCTTACTGTCTTAGCTACCCATGCCACGTGAAAATCCATAAATAGGTAGTTACAGCTATAAGCTGGCGTGGTCACATGCGCTGATATGACAGAGTTGGAGTCTGCAAATGTCGAAGCTGCAGACCCACCAATGACACCAGAATTTAAAACTTCCGTGCAGAGCGCAGTCAAGGAATTCGTCAAATAAATACAGGAGATCCTCGAACCGGCAATCCAATAAGTACCTGCACTTCCGCCGGAGCCAGTGCCGATGGCATAAGTGCGGCTACCGGCAGAGCGACGATCATCGGGACAGAGAAAAACACCGGCCGTAATATAGTTATTCGTAACCAATTGAGCATCCCAATAAACACTGTTCGTGGTCACATTTGGCAGATAGTTATTATTGTCGGCGGCAAAGGCGAGCATCCCTACTCCAACTTGCCGCAAATTGCTGGCACAGGCAATGCGGCGACCTTTTTCTTTGGCTGAACTGAGTGCCGGTAGTAATAAGCCAGCTAAGGCGGCAATAATCGTGATGACGACCAGCATTTCAATCAGCGTAAAACCAAGCAATCGACGATTCATAAATACACCCAATCCTTCCGCGTAAAAGTTCGAGTCAGGAATACACCGGCCATCCCGGTGTGTCAACCGCGTTTCTCAGCACTGTATTGAGAATCACCACGTAGTCATGCTACAAGCATAGTCATGCGGTCGCTTCTAAAATATTTCGAGTTTGTGCGGTTCTCACACACGGTGTTTGCGTTGCCGTTTGCGCTGGCCAGCATGGTAGTGGCGTGCCGGGAAACGCACGGCTGGCCGGGTTGGCCCCGGCTACTTTTAATTTTGGCAGCAATGGTTTGCGCACGAACCGCCGCCATGGGCTTCAACCGAATTGTGGATCGGAAATTTGATGCCCAGAATCCACGGACAACGGGTCGGCATTTGCCGGCCGGTAAAATTTCACTCGCCGGAGCTTGGAGTTTAGTCCTACTGGCCGCCGGAGGATTGGTTGGCGTGAGCTGGTTCATCAATCCAATCTGCTTTTATCTGTCACCGGTGGCACTGGTAATTATCTGTTTCTATTCACTGACAAAACGGTTTACGGACTTCACTCATTTCTTTCTTGGCCTAGCGTTGGCTGCCGCGCCGGTCGGAGCATGGTTGGCAGTAAACGGAAAAATCGCTTGGCCACCGGTGGTGTTAGCGGTAGCGGTAATTTTTTGGCTAGCGGGGTTCGATATCATTTATGCGACGCAGGATTTTTCAGTGGATAAGGCGACCGGCTTGCGTTCGTTACCGGTGCGATGGGGCATTACCGGTAGCCTACAGTTCGCCCGTTGGGCGCATCTGATAATGTGGCTAACGCTCGGCGGATTCGGTTTGATTTCGAGATTGCGCGGTGCATATTTCACGGGATTGGTCATGATCGCAGCGGGTTTAATATACGAACACCGACTCGCGCGACGCGGCGACCCGGTCAGCGTGAATATGGCGGCGTTGCGAGTTAATGGCGTGATCAGTGTGATATTTTTGGTGGCCGTAGTAGTGGATGTAATTTGGCAATGAATAAATTATTTGAGCGCTCCGAACTACGCGATATTTACGAGAAAGTGGAAGCTGGCCGGCGGATTGATGAAGCCGAGTGCCGGCGGTTGTTTGCGTCGAATGACTTGGCGACAATTGGTGCGATGGCGAATCTGGTACGCGAACGGAAGAATGCGAACCGAGCGTATTACATTCTCAACCGGCACATCAACTATTCTAATCTTTGCATCCTCGATTGCGATTTCTGCGCGTTTTACCGCCGGCGGCGCGATGCCGGTGCCTACGAATACAATCTGATCGAAATGCTTACGAAAGCGCGCGAGGCACTTCAACTCGGCATCACGGAACTGCATATCGTCGGTGGTCTGCATCCGTCATTCAAGTGGGAATACTACGTCGAGATGCTACGCGAGTTAAAAAAACTCGATTCCCGGTTGCATCTGAAAGCATTCACTGCCATCGAAATCAAACATCTCGCGTGGGTTGGCAAGCGCAGCATACCGGAGACGTTGGCGGCATTGCGGGAAGCTGGGCTGGGTTCGCTCACCGGCGGTGGCGCGGAAATTTTTGATCCAAGCGTTCGCAAAATTATCTGTCACGCAAAAGAATCCGCGGAGGAATGGCTGGAAGTCCACCGGATATGGCATCAGATGGGCGGGCATTCGACTTGCACGATGTTAATTGGTCACGTCGAAAAACCGGAACATCGCGTCGATCATCTCCGTCAATTGCGCGCTTTGCAGGATGAGACCGGTGGATTCACCGCCTTTGTGACGTTGGCATTTCATCCGGAAAATACAAAGCTGGCGCACCTACCAGGACCCAGTGGCTACGACCTGCTCAAAACCTTGGCTATTGCGCGGATTTACCTCGATAATCTTGACCACATCAAAGCGTATTGGGTTTTGATGGGCATGAAACTCGCACAAGTTTCATTGAGCTACGGCGTGGACGATCTCGACGGCACGATTATCGAAGAAAAAATTTATCACATGGCCGGCGCGCAAACTCCGCAGCAAATGGCGCAACCGGAATTGGTACGCGCCATCCGCGAAGCCGGCCGGGAACCGGTGCAACGTGATTCACTTTATCAGCCGGTCGGAGTCGCGAAATGAGTTGGCGGATTGGTTCAATTCCCTATCTGAATGTTCGCCCATTGATTTATGGAATCGAAGATCAAGTGGTTTCCACCGTGCCATCCCAATTAGCGGAGTTACTGCACCGAGGAGAATTCGATACCGGCATCGTCCCAGTGGCGGAAGTGCTCCGGCACGATCAGTACGACATCCTCGATAACGTCGCCATTGCCGCCAACGGCCCGGTCCAGAGTGTATTATTATTTCACCGGGAGCCGATTGCAAAACTCCCGCGCATCGCGGTCGATACTTCCTCGCGTTCATCAGTAATGCTTCTGCGAATTTTATTGCGACTGGTATACCGGAACGAACCGGAGTTTTACCCGCGCCCCACCGGTGCAAAACTTGATGAACACCCGGCGATGTTGGTCATCGGCGATGACGCAATCCGGTGTGCACAGCTTACCGGTAGCTGGTCGGTTCTGGATTTAAGTACGGCTTGGCGCGAGTTTACCGGTCTGCCGTTTGTGTTTGCCGTCTGGGCCGGTCAACGCGGTGTTTTCAAAGATGACGGATTACGGAACCTGCTTTTGACAGCTAAAGCCAATGGCTTGGCAAACATTGAAAAGATTGTCCAAGCAACAACAGAAGCTACGCCGGAATTCCGCCGGGAATATTTGACCCGGTCAATTCGATACGACTTAGGCGTTGCGGAGAAGCAAGCGGTGGCAAAGTTTCAGCAATATGCGGTGGAATTGGGACTGATTCCAGCGCGCGGCGACTTACGCTACGTCGCTTAACGCAAATTACTCACCAGCTTCTTCCGGTGCGCTCGAATCTTCAGAGTTTTCTTGGTTCATGCGTTTGAGCACTTCCGTCATATCTTCGACGGACTCAAAAACTTTGGCGGTCACGTAAATCGGACTTTTCTGTTGAACTGCCAAGGCAATGCAATCACTGGGACGCGCGTCGATTTCGAGAATTTTTTTACCGAGTTCATTCTCTGTCCGGAGAATTAGCCGCGCAAAATAGGTGGTGGCTTTAATATCGTTGATGATGACACGCTCCACTTTTACACCGAGACCGGTAAAGATATGGCCGATTAAATCATGCGTCAGCGGGCGTTCCTTCGGGGTATTGCGCATGAACATCGTAATTGCCGCGCCGACGCTGTGGTCAACGTAGATGACAAAACACTTGTCGTCGTTGCCGATGAAGACCGCACAACCATTGGCCGTCGGCAAGACACCGCGAACGTGAACTTCCACGACATCGTTCTTCACAAGAACTAGAATAGCCTGCGCACCGGGAAATGCAATGCGTTAGAAGAGATAAATCGCCGCTGTAATCACGGTGGTATACAGCCCCTGCGAATGTCCGACAGCGCTTTGAGTGATATTGCTGGTGCGAACAATCTTACCGGAAAGACTAAAGACTTGTTCTTTCTCGTCCCAGCTCGCGTCCTCGTTAAATTCAATACCCAAGGTTGACGCAAGCATCGCCGCCGCCATGTCTTCAGAAAAATCGCCGGCCGCTTTGTCATTCATCCCGTTGGCGTGTAACTCGCTGAGATAACCGTAGGCATCTTCTTCGGCGGGCTGAGCTACGCCAATGGAAGCCGCAATCAACCGGTGCGGCTCATTGGTAGAAATCTGCGCCAGCACCGCAAACGTGATTTGGCCGGGCTGCAGCATTGGCTCGCCTTGTTTGCGAGAGATAATTTTGCACCGGGGCGGCAAGATGCTCGACACTCGCACTAGATTACATTTCTCGATCCCGGCATCGCGCAATGCCATCTCGAAGCTGCGCAACTCCAGCTTGTGCGTGCCCACGCCTTTGGTCAGAAAAATTCTTGATGGAACGAAATGCATTGCAGTTGTCTAGCGCCATAAAACAAATTCCTTGCACCAATGCAAGAGTTTAGTCATCGTTTTCATCGCAATGAAAACCGGCAACAAACTCAATCCCGCAGGTTACCGGATGCCTGCCGAGTGGGAACCGCATGCGGCCACCTGGCTTAGTTGGCCGCGTCCCGATGGCGCCAGCTTCCCAGGCCGCTACGCTGAAGTCGTACCGGCACTCGGCGAATTGGTTCGCGCACTCGCTTCGTCCGAACGCGTCAACCTCTGTTGCCGGAGCGACGAAATCGAACAACGCGCCCGGCAAATCATCAAACGCACGCGCAATATTCGTTTCCACCGGATTCCCAGCTATGAACCATGGAGCCGGGATCACGGTCCGATTTTCGTTAAACGTGGCCGGCAACTCGCAATCGTTGACTGGCGCTTTAATGCGTGGGGCGAAAAATACCGTCTTTTCGACGATGATGATGCCGTACCGGAGCGTATCGCCGCGATGCTCCATCTACCACTCTTCCAACCGCCGATGATTTTGGAAGGCGGTTCACTGGACGTAAATGGTCGTGGGTTGCTCCTCACAACCGAAGCTTGTCTGCTCAACAAAAATCGAAATCCACACCTGAACAAATCACAAATCGAGCGCTACCTAAAAAAATATCTCGGTGTTACCAAAATCCTCTGGCTCGGTACCGGACTGGTCGGCGACGACACCGACGGTCATGTGGACGACATGACCCGGTTTGTCAGTCCAACCACAGTCGTTACCGTTGTCGAATCCGATCCGCGCGATGTCAATTATGCAGCCTTACAGGATAATCTGCACCGGCTCCGAAAGATGAAAGCGATTCGCCGCATCATTGAGTTACCAATGCCGGGTGTGGTGGAATACCACGGACGACGACTACCAGCTAGTTATGCCAATTTCTATATCGCCAATCGCGTTGTCATCTTGCCGACGTACCGGCACAAGCAGAATGATCGGCGCGCGCAAGAAATTCTTCAGCGACTCTTTCCCACTCGACGGATTGTACCGATCGACAGCACGAATCTAGTCTGGGGCCGCGGCTCATTTCACTGTCTGACACAGCAACAACCACTTTAGCTGCGGACGAAACTCAACTTCTCGTCATCTTGCTTGGCGACGTCAACTTTCACCCGGTCGCCCTCTTTGAACTTACCGGCAAGAATCTCCAGCGAAAGCGCGTCCAGCAACTTTCGCTGAATCGCTCGCTTCAGAGGACGCGCCCCAAACACCGGATCATAACCTTCCCGGGCCAATACTAATTTCGCGGCATCGGTCACAGTCAACGTGATGTGTTGATCGGCAAGCCGTTTCACAACCCGCGTCAGTTGAATCTCCACAATCTGCTTAATCTGCTCAATGCCAAGTTTGCGGAAGATAACGATTTCATCCACACGATTTAGAAATTCCGGACGGAATTGCGAATGCAAATCTTCCAGAACTAATTTTCCCACATCGTTACCATCCGCGTAATGCCGACTACCAATGTTGCTGGTCATAATAATGACCGTATTTTTGAAATCCACCACGCGCCCCTGCCCGTCCGTGAGCCGGCCGTCATCGAGAATTTGGAGCAAGACATTGAATACGTCATGGTGCGCTTTCTCGATTTCATCAAACAACACCACGGCATACGGATGTCGGCGGACAGCCTCAGTGAGTTGACCGCCTTCTTCGTAGCCGACATATCCCGGCGGCGCGCCGATGAGTCGCGCGACGGTGTGCTTCTCCATGTATTCACTCATATCAATCCGCACCATCGCATTTTCGCTGTCGAATAAAAATTCCGCCAATGCCCGCGCCAACTCCGTTTTGCCGACACCGGTCGGACCGAGAAAAATAAATGAGCCAATCGGCCGGTGTGGGTCTTGCAAACCACTCCTAGCCCGGCGCACAGCATTGGAAACAGCGAGAACACCTTCCTCCTGACCGATGACACGTTGCCGGAGCCGGTCTTCCATTTGCACGAGTTTTTCGCGCTCGCCTTCAAGCAAACGCGACACCGGGACACCGGTCCACGCACCGACAACTTTAGCAATGTCGTTTTCCGTAACTTCTTCGGCCAACATGCCGGCGCCCTTCTGAACTTTGGCGAGTTTTCCCTCAGCCGCTTTCAATTGCTTCTCCAGTTCCGGTAACCGCCCATACTCGACCTCGGCAGCTTTCGCCAAATCACCGGTCCGCTTAGCTTGCTCGGCCTGCTCCCGTGATAACTCAATTGCCGACTTCAAATCGCGCATCTCGTTCACCACGCCGCGCTCGTTCTGCCATTGCGTTTTCAACTTACGGCTCTGCTCTTGCAATCCAGCCAGCTCCTTTTCCAACTTTGTCAGTCGCTCTTTGCTGGCCTTATCGCTTTCCTTCTTCAACGCCGTCCGCTCAATCTCCAATTGCATCACGCGCCGCTCCATCTGATCAATCTCCGTCGGCAATGAATCCAACTCGATTCGCAGCCGGGATGCCGCTTCGTCCACAAGGTCAATCGCTTTGTCCGGCAAAAACCGGTCCGCGATGTACCGGCTCGACAACATCGCCGCGCTCACCAACGCCGCGTCCTGAATCCGCACGCCGTGATGAACTTCATAGCGTTCCTTCAGTCCACGTAAAATCGCAATCGTATCTTCCACGCTCGGTTCACCGACAACAATTGGCTGAAACCGACGCTCTAACGCCGGGTCTTTCTCGATATACCTCCGGTACTCGTCGAGCGTCGTCGCGCCAATGGTATGCAATTCGCCGCGCGCCAACGACGGCTTCAGCATGTTCGCCGCATCCACCGGTGCGCCTTCGGTCTTACCGGCACCGATGATCGTATGCAGTTCATCAATGAACAAAATGATTTGCCCCTCGGCGGCAATGACTTCTTTTAGAAATGCTTTCAACCGGTCTTCAAACTCACCTCGGTATTTTGCGCCAGCCAACATCGAACCAATATCCAATGTCACGATGCGCTTACCTTTAAGACCCTCCGGTACATCACCGGAAACAATGCGCCGCGCCAATCCTTCCACCACCGCCGTCTTGCCAACGCCGGGTTCACCAATCAAAACCGGATTATTCTTCGTCCGCCGGGACAATACTTGCATTACGCGCCGGATTTCCGTGTCACGTCCGATTACCGGGTCGAGCTTGCCTTTCCGCGCTTCCTCGGTGAGATCGCGCCCGTATTTTTGCAGCGTTTGATATTTGTCTTCGGGATTTTGGTCGGTCACAGTGGCATTACCACGAACCTCCCGGAGTGCTTTGAGAATATCACCGGTCTTGGCGGCAACTGTTTTCTGGTCGGCAAGACCGAGTAAGAAATGTTCGGTGCTGACGTATTGGTCTTTGAGCTTGTCCGCGTGTGTCTGTGCCGCGTCGAGCACCTGCCGGAGCGCCTTGCTCAACCCGATTTCCGCTGTCGCGCCATGCACCTGTGGACGCCGGTGTAAATCCTCGTCGAGTTGCCGGAGCAAATCGTCGGGTTGCAGCCCGAGTTTTTCCAGCAATGGCCGCACCAAACCGTCCGGTTGCTGGATGAGTGCCGTCAGCAAATGTTCGCAGTCAACTTCCTGATGGTTGAGTTTCTGCGCCACCGCATGAGCAGCCTGCAAAGCATCCTGTGCTTTGATGGTTAGTTTATCGAAGCGAATCATTGCCATCCTTCTAAGCAAGCCCGGTGCCAAACTCCAAGCTGCACACAAAATCGACTACTGCGTCAGTTTGGCGAAGTTAAACTGTGCCAACTCAACTGGACTGAGACAACCGGTCGCGGAATGGCCGGTTGCCCCCAACTCCGCCAAGCCGACCACCGCGCCTGAAATCTCACTGACTGCCCTCCGATTTCCTATTGGCGAATAGGTATTCGACGAGGCAGTGACCGCTCTCGAATGGTTCTTGTTGATCCATCATATAGCAGTTCGCTTGACTGCATTCGATTCAAAATCTTTGTCCATTCGCGCGAGCGCCACAAAGGCTTGGGCGATTTTATCGATTTCATCGTTTTGTAGCTTCTTGCCATGCGGACTCTCGACTATGTAGCCGTACAACCGTTCGTCACATATACAATGCACCCAGCCGGTCTTGCCAAAATCCGCTTCCACACGTGCGGAAGGGAAAACAAAGATACCTTGAAAATACGGATCGAGACCGCCAGCCAACATCTGCACTTGCTTCTTAAGTCCCATGATTCGTCCCGTGAACTGGTTGATATACGGCTTATCGGTCGGTTTGCCGTTGTGCAATAGTTCACCTTTGACATTTGCGCTGACGACTCCACGCCAGTTCTTCGTATCAATCAGAAACACGCCGGTCGGCCCAACGACGATATGATCAATATTGCCAAATGGTGGCGCAAGATCGTTGATAACACGAAATTCGTCTGGGAACTTTTTCAGCAGAGTACCGATAGTGACTTCGCCGACAGCCCCCCTGAGCATGTCTGACTCTTGCTTGGCCAACGCATCTAACCCTTTCAAGGCATATTTACCGGTCAAAAGTTCAACTACTAACAAAAGTAGTAGAAAGATAAGCGTCAGCGGTTGTCCTATCCGAAGTGTCGGTAGAAATACCGAAAACAACAAACCGATTACGATTCCGATCACGCCAATAGTGACCATACAAACAACTATGATACGGTTTCTTTTTCTGGCCGCTTCCTGACTGACGTACCGACCGGCTTTACCTAGAACTTGTGCCATTTAATTTCCTGTATTTAAGACCATTCAGTCTTTGCTGAAGGCAAAGGCACGATGGCGAATTTGCTTCACATGTCTCGCGGACTCTAACGGGGCATGCATTCTTCGACAAGCTCGGAATACCAATTGGGATGGAACTGACAGACGGTCGTGCTATCGGCAGGACTACTTTAACTTCGCTTGCAGGTCTGTAATTTGCTGTTCGAGTTCCCGGAGCTTGATGAGAGTCTCCGGCAAGCGTTGTGTGGCAGCGTTGATTTTTTTGAATTCTTTGTGCGGCACTGCCGGAGCACCGAGCATAAAGGAACCGGGCGGCACATCTTTGGTCACACCGGCTTGCGCCATGATGATGGACTTATCGCCAATGGTCAGATGTCCAGCAATTCCGACTTGGCCGGCAATGGTCACGTAGTTGCCAACAATCGTGCTACCAGCCATGCCAACCAGTCCACAAATGATGCAGTGCTCACCGATGACGCAGTTGTGGCCAATCTGGACGAGGTTATCAATTTTTGTACCCTTACCGATTCGCGTCGTACCAAACCGGGCGCGATCAATTGCGGTATTCGCACCGATTTCAACATCATCACCGATTTCGACATTCCCAAGCTGGGGAATTTTCTTGTGCCGGCCTTCTACCATTTCAAAACCAAAACCGTCCGCGCCAAGAACAACACCGGCATGGAGAATTACCCGCGAGCCAATGACGGCATACTCCCGCAATGTGACGTTGGCGTGAAACACACAATCCGTTCCAATCCGGCAACCGGTCCCAATGAAACTACCGGCGCCAATTACTGACCGGTCACCGACGACCGCATCCGCTTCGATGACGGCATGTGGCTGAATCGAAACATCTTTACCAAGTTTAGCAGTCGCAGCGATTACCGCGGTCGGATGGACACCCGGGGCAAAGCAAACCGGTGGTGGTGTGATTTTTTCCACGAGCCGCGCAAACGCCAGCATCGGATTTTCAAGAATCACCAACGTCGCCGGTAGTTCACCGACCACAGTGTCAGCCAGCGCTTGAGTGAGCAGAATGACCGAAGCTTGCGTGGTTTTCAGCGCAGCAACATATTTCGGGTTCCCGACAAATGTCGCATCGCCCCGCCGGGCTTCTTTGATTCCGGCCACACCGGTAATGACACTCTCCGGATTACCGACAAGCGTTCCACCGGTAATCGCGGCAATTTCGCGAGCGGTGAGCACGCTTATTTCTTCTTCTCAACCGGTTTCTCTGCGCCTTTATCTTCGGTCTTGGTTATTTCGGCGGGTTTATTCTTGTTGAGAATTTTCAGCATGTCCTCGGTAATATCAAAAGATTCCTGCGCGTAAATAATTACCGGCTCTTGATTCAAGCTGTTACCGGACTTATCAAAAACAATGCTGTAACCGGCATCGCGGGACTCTTTCAACACAATGTCTTTGATTTCCTTCAAAATTCCCTGACGCATCCGCTGGGTTTGCTGGTCCAGCATCTTCCGGTGGCTTTCCCGGTATTCCTCAATGTTCCGCTGCATGGCCTGAGTTTCAGTCAGCTTGTCCTGCACCGCTTTTTTCTTCTGCTCGCGAACCTCAGCAGTGAATTCAGTCTTCTCTTGTTCTTCCCGGAGCTTGTTGAGGTCATCCACCAGTTTCCGGTATTGTGCCAACATCTCTTCGTGTTCCTTGTTATATTGGTCGGCAGTATCTTTCAATTTTTGTGAAGCCACCGGCGTCCGATAGTATTCGGTGAACAGCCGATTCAGATCAACGGTGACAATTCGCCCACTCGGAACTTGCGCGAAAGCTCCACCGGTAAGCGTCAGTGCCGCCAAAATAATTACTAGAACTTGTTTCATATTTTTATCCCTTTCGTTTGTTTTCCTAAACTATTTCAAAATTGATAACCGCCACTAAACTGGATTTTACCATTCTTTCCACTTTGCGAGTCAGTCTGAATCGGATACCCGTAATCCAACCGCAACGGCCCGATTGGAAGATTTAACCGCACTCCCATTCCGGCATCTGACTTGAGGTCGCCGGCGCTAAAAGTATATGAATTCTTTTCTACTTCACCGATATCAAAGAAAAATGCCAAGCGTACCCGCTCCACTATCGGCAACGAATATTCTGCGGTGGCATTCACCATTGTGTTACCACCAATCGGTTGTCCTTGAAAATCCTTCGGGCCGACATCGCCGTACTTAAATCCGCGCAATGTATTTGCGCCACCGAGGAAATACCGGTCATACATCGGCACATCATCTACTCGAACATGCGCACCACCGAGTTCAGTCACAATCGGACCGGAGCCTTTCGTTGAGCCGAAGGCATCCACGATGCTCACCGCACCGAGAATTTCTAAAACATGTTTCTCAAAAAACGGAAAAAACACCGATGACTTTGCATTTAACTTATAATCTGACACATCACCACCGAGCGGACCACCGGCAACTTCGCCCGATATTTCCGAACGAATTCCCTTGGTGGTCAGGAACACACTATCTCGCGTATCGTACACCAACGACAGCAACGTTGAACTCCGCAACTTCGATCCCGCTTGTGATTGCATTTCCGCCGAGGCATTTGTCGCAATCGTTTCGGAAATCTCTTGAATGGTGTATTGGACTTGGGCGCGTAAGAATTCGTTCAATGCTTTTTCGAAGCGTAACGAAGTCCCAGTCCGATTTTCACTGAATTCCGTGCTCAGGTAACTGCTTTGGGTGTGAAACAAATCCACTCCCAATAGCAACCGCTGATCCAGAAACCACGGCTCAACGAATGAGGCAATGTAATCTTGCCGCTTAAATCCGACTTGAGCGCGAATCCGTGCTTTCTGACCGCCACCGGTAAAGTTCGGCCAATTGAACAAATCGAAATTTCCTTGAGTGAGTTCGACAAATCCAATCAGACTGTCAATCGAGCTGAACCCGGCACCAAACGTCACATTACCAGTGCGTTGCTCTTCTAGTTGCACCGATAGATCGCGCCGATTTGGAATTGGCGTGGGTTCCGGTGTGGTCTCGATCTTGGAAAAATAACCGAGATTCTTGAGACGTTCCTTACTCGCATCAATCCGCACCGTGTTATAAATATCACCTGGCGCAACCGCTAATTCACGACGAACCACTTTATCTTTAGTGCGCGTATTTCCACGAATGACAACCTTCTCGATATAGATAAGCTCGCCTTCTTGCACCGCATAAAACAAATCTAGCATTCCAGTTTCGACATTCGCATCCCGCCGCGAATTCACCCGCGTGTCAATGTAGCCGCGACTGCCGTAATAATCTTCTAGGGCTTTGATATCTTTCGACAAGCCGTCAGGTGTAAAGGTTTTGCCGCTATTCATTTTGAGATACTTCTGTAGCTCAGTCACCGTGAACAACTTATTTCCTTCAAGCTTAACAGTACCCACCTTGTATTGCTGACCTTCAAAAATCTCGATATGGATGGCCATCCATTTTTTATTCAACCGCTCAACATTACTCGCCTTGATTTCTACATCGATGTAACCCTTTGACCGGTAATGATCACGAATTTTTTCCAAATCTTCCGCAAATTGCTCGTCCTTAAGCACGCCTGATCCCGCCATCCACGATCCCCACCACCGGCGCTTCGTCTTAATCAGTTTTAGCAAGACCGGCGTCTTGACGGCTTTGTTACCGGTAATCTGAATGGCCTTGATGAACACTCGGTCAGCTTCCGTCGCCTTAAATTTTAGAATCGCCTTGCCGGTATCTTTGTCAAAGCTGCTGACCGGCTCTACCTTCGCATCCGGAAAACCAGCCTTTTGGTAAATCTCAATCATCTTCGCCGCAATCTCGTGCGCCTTCCGCTCGTCAAATATATCGCCAACTTTCAATGTAACTTCGCGTTTGAGCCGTTCATTCCGAATCAGCTTACCGCCTTCGACGGTGATTTCTTTCAGCGTTGCCTTGCCGGTCACCTGATAAATAATCCGCACACCGTCCGTCACTGTTTCTTCCAACACGCGCACATCAAGAAAAAATCCGGTGCCAATCAAAGTCCGCACATCCTGCTCAATCATGTCACGCAACCGCGGCTTGCCCACTGTCGTCTGAATATTCGCCTGAACAATGGCCCGATTGACATTCGCCGGTCCGACGAAAGTAATCTCGATCTCACGAACGATTGGCCCGTCCTCTTCCACTGCCAACACCGGTAAACACATCGCCAGACACATTAGTAATATCAACCGCCGCATCATTCTGCCTCCTTGTCGCCAGGTACATCTTCATCACTAATGCGCGCCGCATTTTCAAAGCGCGTGTATTCGTTGAGAAAGCTGAGATTCACATTCCCCGTCGGCCCACTCCGCTGCTTGGCGATATGCAACGTAGCCTGACCTTTGAGTTTCTCACGGCTTTCGGCATCATCCTCATACACTTCCGGTCGCACCAACAAACCCACGATGTCGGCATCCTGTTCCAGTGAGCCAGATTCCCGCAAATCGGCCAATCGCGGTTTCCCTTCACGCGCTTCCGGTTGCCGATTCAATTGGCTCAACACAATCACCGGAACATTCAATTCTTTTGCCAGCGCCTTAATCCCGGAGGAAATATCTGCCACCTCGACTTGCCGGCTCTGGTCGGCGCGCCGCGATGGGGCTTTCATCAATTGGAGATAATCAATCACGATCAATTCAATTTTATACTGCGACTTCATCCGCCGGGCCCGCGCCCGAACCTGATTGATAGCCAATCCTGGCGTATCGTCAATATACATCGGCGCTTTAATTAATTCGCTCGCCGCCGTCGTCAGCGCCGCATGATCTTTTTCCCGTGAAAAACCATCCTGCAACGCCCGGAGATTCACCGCGCCCCGCGAACAAAGCATTCGCTTCACCAATTCTTCCGACGACATTTCCAAGCTAAACACCGCCACCGGTTTATTCTGATCAATCGCCACGTTTTCCGCAATGTTCATCGCCAGCGAAGTTTTACCCATTGACGGCCGAGCGGCAATAATAAACACATTGCCACCGCGCAAACCGGATGTGAGCTTATCAAGATCGCGGAAGCCGGTCGCGAGTCCGGTAATCGCCCCGCGATTTTCAAACATCTTCTCGATGTTCTTCATCGCCTCCCGGACCAAAAGCTTCGTTGCTTTCGCTCCGGTCTGAGACTTCTCAGCGTTGATATTAAAAATCTGTTGCTCGACCTCGTTAATCCAATCCGGCACGTCATCTTGCCGGTCGAATGCCCGGGTCATAATATCGTGGGCAGCGCTGATGAGCTTACGGAGGAGATGTTTTTCCCAAACGATGTTGATGTAATGCTCAACATTCGCGGTCGTAGGTACGCGAGTCACGAGGTCGCTCAGAAAGCCAGCACCACCAATTTCTTCGAGGAGTCCTTTGTCGCGGAGTCGTTGCGCCAGTGTCAGCGCATCAATCGCCTTGAGACTATCTTGAAGCCCAACAATTTCCCGGAAAATAACTTGGTGGGCGGCATAGTAGAAATACGAACTGTCGAGGTGCTCACAAACCTGCGCGGCTGCTTCCTCTGGACTCAACAACATCGCGCCGAGCACCGCCATTTCGGCTTCCTGACTATTCGGTAAAATGCGCTCCAGCGCAAGCGCCGTTAGGCCACGATTACTACCGGCTGGTGCTCCCTGTTCCGACGGCATAATTTTTGTCGGAGGCATGAGATCTGGCCGTTCCTAACCGTTATTTCTTCTTGGCCTTTTTCGGACTTTCGGGTGCCGGTGCTACTACGACCGGTGCCACCGCGCTCGCAGCCGCCGCTTCAACGTGAATCTTAACCTTAGTCGCCACGGTGGAATGCAATTTCACATCCACATCAAATACACCGCAGGTGCGAATTGGGTGTTCCAACACAATCTTCTTGCGATCAATCGTGATGCCTTCCTTCTTCAATGCATCCGCGATGTCCGCTGCCGTTACTGAGCCGAATAATTTCTCGTCCGGGCCGGCCGGTGCGCTAATCGTAAAGGCTTGCTTGGTCAATTGGTTTTCGACTTCCTTGGCTCCCGCCAACGACGCCGCTTCTTCCGCCGCACGCTTCTTTTGCATACCTTCAACCCGCCGGAGGTTACCGGCCGTTGCTGGCATCGCCAGTCCTTGCGGAATCAGAAAATTACGGGCGTAACCATCCGCTACTTTGACCGCTGCGCCTTCTTCGCCGAGATGTTCCACCTTGGCCGTTAGAATCACTTGAATGCTCATAAGGATGCTCCTAGAAAAATCACCGGACAATCAACATGGTCCGCGCCCGTTTAATCGCATTGGCGAGCTGGCGCTGGTGCATGGCGCAGTTGCCGGACAGACGGCGGGACAAAATCTTGCCACGCTCCGTCATGAATTTCTTCAACAGATCACCCTGCTTATAATCAATGCTGACTTGATCTTTGCAAAGTTTGCAATCGCGTTGGATGGGGACTTCACGCCGGTTGGTTCGCGGCGCGGATTCGTATTCAGTATCTCTTGCCATAGCTAGTTACTCTTTCGTTGTTCAAAATGGAATATTATCGTCGGCTTCACTCGCCGGCGGAGCGGATTCTTCTTCAGTTGCCGCCGGCTTCACTGCCGGCTTGCCCACAGGCCGCGCCGCACGCGCCGCCGGTGGCTGATCACTAAACTCGGCGCCGCCTTTCGGTGAACCGAGAAATTGAAAACTTTCACAAACAATCTTGAGCTTGCTGCGCTTCTGACCTGATTCTTTATCGTCCCACTGGTCGAGCTTTAACCGACCCTCAATAAAAATCGGCCGCCCCTTCGACATATACTGGCCAATAGTTTCCGCTTGCCGGCCCCAGACCTCAACATCGACGAAGGTGACTTCTTCCTTTTTCTCGCCAGATTCAGTCGTCCAATTCCGGTTTACCGCCAAGCCAATGGTCGCCAACGCCGTTCCCTTCGGAGTGTAACGCACCTCCGGATCCCGGGTCAGATTTCCCATCAACATTACTTTGTTAAAATTCGCCATGCGACACTAGACTTTGACGGCTTCCTTTTTCTCCGCCTTCTCTTTTTTCTTCTTGCGCGGCTTCTCTGGAATCACTTCGCTAATCTGCCAGCGAAACATTTCCGCATCGAGATGGAATTTTGCATCCAACCCGGTAATTGCCTTCGCCGGCGCATCAAAAATCACATTGATATAGTGACCGGAGCTGCGCTTCGGACTGACTCGCGCAAATGGCTTCGGCCCCATCTTCTGCACGGTTTCAACGCGGCCACCGGCCTGCTCAATCTCTTTTTGAATCCGCTCAATGATTTCTTTTTCGGCATCTTCTTTGCCGACCACATCCAAAATAAATAAACCTTCGTATTTCTTCAAACTGCCTCTTCCTTTCTTCGATTAAACCGATTCATGGCTACCGCAAAACCGTCACGGAAGCAACACTCGACTGCATCCACCGCCGTTTCCACCGCCGCCGCAACTTCTTTGCGTTCCGCCGCTGAAAATCGCCCGAGCACATGCCCGGAAATATCCGCACCGGCCGGCAACGTTCTACCAATCCCAATCCGCAGCCGCGCAAACTCCTCATTTCCACCTAGCGCCTCGATGATCGACCGTAAACCGTTATGACCACCGCTGCCGCCGGACAACCGCAATCGCAATTGCCCCAACGGCAAATCCGCGTCGTCCACTATCACCAGCACTTCCGCCGGTAGCGCTTTCGTCCAATTCACCAGCGCCACGACCGACGCGCCGCTGCGATTCATAAACGTCTGCGGCTTGGCAAACATGATTTTGCCAGAGTCCAGCGTTACCTCGCCGACTTCCGCCGCAAACTTCAACTTCTTTCGCAAAGAACAATCCAACTTCCCGGCCACTCGCTCCACCACATCGAATCCGATATTGTGGCGCGTTCCGACGTACTCCTTGCCGGGGTTACCCAGCCCGACCACCAACTTTGCCCGGGCCGCCATCGCCGGTCGCTCCAACTATTTCTTGCCAGCCGCGGGTTTCGCTTCGGCCTTGCCGGCGGCAGGTTTAGCGTCTGCTTTTCCAGCCGCAGCCGGTTTCGCCTCAGCTTTGCCGGCGGGCTTCGCATCGCCCTTAGCTTCGCCTTCAGCCGCTTCTTCGCCTTCAACCTTCTTCGCACCGATAACTTCCGGCTCTCCGGCACCCGCTTCGGCCGTCGCTGTCGCGGCAGCTTCTTCCGCAATCGGAGCCACAACCAAGAAGATGGTCATATCTTTATCATCAATCAAAGCCACACCGGTCGGCGGCACAACATCGCGAACGTGAATGCTCTGGCCAATTTCCAATTTCTCGACATTGACTTCGAGAATTTCCGGCAAATCTTTCGGCAAACATTCGACATGCAATTCGCGCATGACGTATTCCAACACGCCACCACCGTTTTTCACGCCAGTCGGCTCGCCCACTGGACGCACTGGTACCTTCGTGCGGAATTTTTCCGTCGCCAACACTTCGTGAAAGTCCACATGCAAAATCGTGTCCTTAAATGGATGATGCTGAACTTCCTGAATCAGCGCGAGCCGGTTGTTCGTCTTGCCGCTCTCTTCCACTTGCAAATCCACCAACACGTTTTCACCGGTGGCGCGATGCAACACATCGCCAAGTTCCCGGGAATTGACGGTAATATTGTAAGGTTTGGTGTGCACACCATACACACTACCCGGCACAACACCTTGTGCCCGCAACCGTTTGACCTGCGTCCGCCCGGTGGTGTTACGCAACTGCGCTTTTAATTGTACCTGCTTAGCCATATTTCATTCTCCAATTTTAAAATCTTCTAACTCTCTGGTCGCGCTCCATTGACATCAAATAGCGAAGAAACCGATTCCGAATTATGAATCCGTTTAATCGCCTCACCCAACACCGGCGCAACTGACAATTCTGTCATTTTGAAACCAGTCACTCGCGAGTGCGGCACAGTATCAGTTGTGACCAATTCCTCCAACTTCGATTTTCGCAACCGATCGACGGCATGCGACCCCAGTACGGCATGCGTCACTGAGGCATAAATCTTTCGAGCCCCTTTTGTCTTCAAAATCTCCGCTGCCCGCGTCAACGTCCCCGCTGACTCCGTCAAATCATCCACCAGCAATACGTCCTTACCCTTCACATCGCCAACCACGCTGAGCACTTCCACATCCGTAGCACTCGTGCGTTTCTTCGCCACAATCGCCAGCGGCGCGTGAAACATATTCGCGTAAGCGTGCACCATTTTCACACCACCGATGTCCGGTGACACCACGACTAAATTCGACAAATCTTTCTTCTGAAAATACCGATAAATCACCGGCGCCGCATACAAATGATCCACCGGGATGTCAAAAAATCCCATGATTTGCTGCGCATGCAAATCCATCGTCAACACCCGATTCGCCCCCGCCGCCACAATCAAATTCGCCACCAACTTCGCCGTAATCGGCACCCGCGGCTGATCTTTCCGATCTTGCCTAGCATAACCAAAAAACGGCACCACCGCCGTAATCCGTTGCGCACTCGCCCGCCGGCACGCATCAATCATAATCAGCAACTCCATCAAATGCTGATTCGCCGGCGGCGACGTCGGCTGCACAATAAACACATCGCGACCCCGGATATTTTCGTTAATCTTAACGAAAGTCTCATGATCCGGAAACGCCGTGACCGTGGCATCCCCCAGCCGCACACCGACATAGTCGGCAATGCGCTGCGCCAATGGTCGATTCGCATTTCCTGAGAAAATTTTCATACTCGCCCAAAAATCAAGGCCACCCGCACAAGCCGTGGCCTTTGATGTGGGGAGCTTTCTTACCGTAACCCGTCCGGCATTTCAACCTGAATTTTTCAAGCCACCGGACCGGCACTATGATTTCTTGTCGCCGATGCGAACCAGTGCGTAAAGAATTGCCGACGGAATTCCACCCAACAACACCAGCACAATGAAAATTCCGTGGCCTTCACCACGTTTGCGAATATCCGCATACACCCAACTCGCCAGCAGCAAATGAATCACCGCGAGAATGGACAACACGCAACGCAGCAAACACCGCCCCACCGGACACATCGGGCAACTTTTTACCGCCGCCGGAGCTGCGCAATGCGGTTGCGTCGAACAACACGCTTTCACCGGCTGCGGCTCGTCTTGTGCCATTACCGGCAATGCCAGTACCCCACCCAAAACCACTAAACACATCATCATTCTTTTCATAATCAATCCTCCGTTGAACCGACAATACACCGGCTTGATGCTTTTAGCGACTCGATTCCTACCGCTTCAAGCTGACGCCACGCCGGAGATAAGTCGGCACATCGAGGTCTTCGCCGTTGTAAAGCGTCGGCTCGCTTTTCTCAAACCGACCACGCGGCACACCTTCTAATGGCAAATTTTCCTGCTTCGCCTGCGGTTCTTTCTTAACGGCCGCTGGTTTTACCGATGACGTTACCGGTGCGGCAACTTCCGGAACCGGTTGTCGGGTCGCGACCGGTGTCGCTGCCGGTGCCGCGCGCCGAGGTAACGCATTGACGGTGGCAATCACGGTAATCGTTAGCCGGTCCACATACGCTTCATCAATTGCCGCGCCCATCGTCACCTGACCTCGCGAAGCGATTCGCGAAATCGGTTCCACCGCGTGTTGCACATCCGCCAGCGTCATATCCGGACCGCCCAGCACACTAATCAACACCGCTTCCGCTTTGCCGAGCACATCGCCGCCTTCAAACAACGGATTTTCCAGCAACGCCTTCACCGCCTCGCGCGATTTATCCTTACCGGTCGCCGTGCCAAAACTGAAAAGCCCGTCGCTGTGTTTGGAACCGAGCGCATTGCGCAAATCGGCAAAGTCCACATTGATCAAACCCTTCCGGGCTAGCAATTGCCAGAACGCCTGCACGCCGGTCGCCACCAACTCGTTCCCGCGCTGAAATGCGTCAATCGCCGTCGCGCGTTCACCGGCCACCTTAAATAATTTGTCGTTCGGAATGCAAATGACCGCATCGGCTTGCGCCTTGAGTTGGTCTAAACCCGCCAGCGCTTTTTGCCGGCGACCGACACCTTCAAATGCAAACGGCTGCATTACAAACGCCAGCACCAACGCGCCCTGCTCTTTCGCCGCCTTCGCCACCACCGGTGCCGCACCGGTGCCGGTGCCACCGCCGAGACCGGCCACAATGAAAACAATCCCGGTATTTTGCGCCGCCGCTTCCAACCGTTCCGCATCTTGCTGCGCGGCGCGCAAACCGAGTTCCACATCACCACCGGTGCCGAGACCGTGCGTGATGGCCGAACCAATTTGCATTTTCTCCGCGCCGGTAATTCCACTCAACGCCTGCAAATCGGTGTTCACGGCGACCAGCTCAATGCCGGCCAGCGGATGCTGCGCATCACCGGCAATCGCGCTGGCGATTTGGCCGACAGCATTGCAACCGGCACCGCCAACGCCGAAAACTTTCAGGCGAGTGCGGGCCGGCGTCTCATTCGATTCAGTGGTTTTGCGAATGGGTGTCATAAGTTTCTCCTCACATCAGCAACGCGCGAATTTTCAGGAAATAACCGCGCACGGTTTGACTCACACGCTCAATCGACGTCGGCGCGTTGTGGTGGTCTCGCTGCGAACCTTGCGCGTACCGGATGAGACCGATGGTGGTGGAATACTCCGGGCTTTCGATGGTCGCAGTCGGACCGCTGACGGTGTGGCTGTGACCGATGTTCACCGGTAATCCAAAAATATTCGTCGCCAACCGTTCCATCCCGCGCAATCGAGCGCAGCCACCGGTGATAAATACGCCGGCGCCGAGGTAATCGGTCAGTTTATTTTTGTCGATGTCTTGCTTGATGAAGTTGAGCGTTTCCTCGACGCGCAGATTCATCACCCGGCAAAGCTGTTGCTTCGAGACTTCCCGGTCCGCCAAGCCGACTTCGCGCTTCAGATTGATAGTTTCATCCACGTCCAGCAACTCCAACGAACCATGCTCAATTTTCAGAGCGTCGGCTCGGTTCATCGGAATCTTCAAACCAGTCGCGATGTCATTCGTAATGTGATCGCCACCGACCGCAATGACGCCAGTGTGTTGAATCGTGCCGTCCCGGTAAACGATGTAATCCGTCGTACCGCCACCCATATCAATCACGACCGCGCCGAGCTGCCGATGTTCCGGCGTCAACACCGCCAGCGCCGAAGCGAGGCTGCTGACGGCAATGTTGGCGACATCAAGCGGAACTTGTTTGATGCAGCGAATTGTGTTTTGCAACCGCGTTTTCACGCCGTGAATCACATGCACATCGGCTTCGAGTTTTGCGCCCATCATGCCAAGCGGCGTCTGAATGCCGTCCGCGCCATCCACATAAAACCGTTGCCGAATCGCGTGCAGCACCACGTGATCCATCGGAATGTTCACGGCTTTGGCATTGAGCATCACGTTGCGAACTTCGTCCTCAGTAATCTCGCGATCTTCATTGGTAACGGCGACACTACCGCGATTATTGAAGCACCGGAGATGACCACCGGTCACGCTGGCGTAAACATTCCGAATCTCGACATCTGCGCTTTCCTCCGCCTGAATCAACGCATCGTGAATGTTCTGCGTCGCGGCTTCCATATTCACAATCTCACCTTTACGCACACCTTCCGATGCCACTTGGCCGACACCGATAATGGAAATGTTCCCGCCGTCCACGACTTCGCCGACTACGGCGCAGACTTTCGACGTACCGACTTCCAACCCCACCACAATTCGATCTTTTGCCATCATAATTTCCCCTTCAATTTGCAAATGCCACCGGCACCCCACGTGCCACAGTCAAATCCACCGCCGCCACCAACTTCTGCCGTTGCGCCGCCCACGTCATAATCGCGCTGAGCCGCCGCATTTGTTGTTGAAAATTCGCCACATCAAATTTCACCTGCGTATTTTGCTTCGTCGTCAACGTCAACTGGCGCGGCTTCGAAATATCCACCGTCGCAATTTCCATCATCGATCCCGCCGCCGCCTGCTGCACTTTATCGAGCAACTCCAACGCCCGGTAAATCTGCTCCGATTGCACCTGCTTGCCGACGCGCACATCCACCGGTGCCACGCCCGTCAACACCGGCAACACCCCCGGCGCTTGTGGCTGAATCACCGTGCCATCGCGCAACCGGAGCGGCGTCATCACCATTCCAGCTCGGTCAATAAACAGCACCGGCGCGTCCGTCGCTTTCAACCGCGCCACCGCAATCCGCTCGTTCACGCGGATAAATAATTTTGACGGCATCACCCGCCGCACCTCGACACATCGAATCACCGGCACCGCTTCCAAATTCCGTTGCACCTGCGCGAGGTCCAGCGACAAAATATTTTGTCCTTCCGCCACGCCGGCCAAACCCATCACTTGCGCCTTCGTCATTCCGCCGTCATTCTCGACATCGATTCGCGTGATGGCAAACCGCGGATTTTCGTACACCAATCGCGCCGAGGTAAATTTCACTAACCGGTAAATTCCGTAACCACCAAATCCAATCACCGCGACTACCGCCGCGAGGGTCGACAACCAGCGCACACGACTCCGCAGCCGGCCTTCCGTCTGCACTTTCACATCCAGCAAATACTGGTTCCGCTTCCGCCGGCGATTACCAAGTTTAATCATCAGACTGTCACCGCCTCCATTCGTCGCGCCAACGCCAGTTCCACCATCCGCGAACAAAGCGCCGGCAATTCCATTCCCGCCGCCCGCGCCGCCTTCGGCAACAAACTATTCGCCGTCATCCCCGGTAGCGTGTTCACTTCCAAAACATAAAACTGGCCAGTCGTCTCATTCATCATCAAATCCACTCGCGAATAATCCCGGCAACCGAGACATTCGTGCGCCCGCAACGCAAACATCTTCGCACGCGCCGTGATCGTTGCTTCCAACGGCGCCGGACAAATTTCTTCGGCGGCACCGGTCGTGTACTTCGCTTCGTAATCAAAAAATTCCCGCTTCGTCTTGATTTCCACCACCGGCAACGCCCTGCCATCCAAAATCCCCACCGTGAACTCGCGTCCCCGCACAAACTCTTCCACCATCACTTGCGAATCAAATTGCCGCGCTTGTTGATACGCCTGAACTAACGCCGCCAAATCATCCACGCGACTAATTCCCACACTCGAACCTTGCCGCGCCGGTTTCACAAACAACGGCCAGTGCAATTCCTCCGGCACATTCACGCCATCAAAGATCACCGATTTCGGCGTCGGAATTCCCGCCTCGAGAAAACATTCTTTTGCCAAAATTTTATTGAATGCTCGCGCACTCGCGCCGGGATCCGAGCCGGTATACGCCACGCCGTGGTCTTCCAAAATTCTCTGAATCTGTCCGTCTTCGCCAAACGTCCCGTGCATCGCGATAAACGCCACGTCCACGTCCGCCGGCACATTTACTGCCGTGCCCTGAATATCCACCGGCACCACCGACATCCCCGCGTCGCGCAAAGCCGCCACCACCATCGCGCCGGATTTCCGCGACACTTCCGCTTCCGCCGACGGCCCGCCCATCAACACCGCCACTCGTAAATCTTTCATCCTTCCCTCCCTAAAATTTGAACTTCTGGTTCCAGTTCAATCCCGCGCTCTTGCCGGGCGCGCAACCGAATCTGCTCCATCAACGCCAACACATCGCCCGCCGTCGCGCCGCCTTCATTCACAATAAAATTCCCGTGCAACTCCGACACTCGCGCTCCACCAACTGCCGTACCTTTCAACCCCAATTCATCAATTAACTTCCCGGCCGCAATCGTTCCCGGATTTTTGAACACGCAACCCGCGCTTGGCTTCGCCGGCTGACTCGCCCAACGTTTCGCCTCAAACTGCCGGAGCCGCGCATCAATCTCCGCTCGCGCCGTTTTCTGCCCACGCAAAATCGCCGTCAGCACCACGTGATTCGCAAACAGCGGACAGTTCCGGTAATACACCGGCAACGTCTCCGCCACCGCATCATAAATTTCCCCAGTCATACTCACGTACCGGACCCACTCCACCACATCAAACGTCTGTTTCCCCATCGCCCCAGCATTCATCCGCAACGCCCCACCGAGCGACCCCGGGATTCCTTCCAAAAACTCCAATCCACCCAGCTCATGCTGCTTCGCCAAATTCACAATGCTCCGCAACCGCGCTCCGCCGCGCGCATACAACCGCTCGCCGTCCGCTTCCACCTTCGAAAATTCTGCCGCTGAAAGTTGCACCACCACTCCCGCAATCCCGCCATCACGCACCAACAAATTTGTTCCACGCCCCACCACCATCACCGGCACATTTCGCTCATGGCAGTAGCGCAACAACTTCGCCAAATCGTTTTCGTTCCCCGGCTCCACCCAAACTTCCGCCGGTCCACCGACGCGCATCGAAGTGTGTCGCGCCATCGGTTCATCGCGCCGCACCACCGCGTCGCTGGTCAACGCCGCGCGCAAATCCTTCTCGATACTCACCGGTGACGCCGTTGCCACCAAAATGTTCGGCCCTTGCTTCGCGAGTTTCTCCGCCACCGCCTGCGCCACCTTATAAATATCACCAGCGCCCATCACCAACACCAAATCACCGGTGCGCGCTTCCGTGAAAAGTTGCTGCGCCAACCGTTGCAAATCCGGTTCATACGTCACATCGGTTTGTCCCGTCGCCAACACGCCATCATAAATTGTCCGACCACTCACACCGGCAATCGGCGCTTCGCTCGCCGCGTACACATCCGTCAGAAAAAGTTTATCGGCTTTCCGGAATGCCGTCGCAAATTCCTTCTGCAACGCCTGCGTCCGCGAGTACCGGTGCGGCTGAAACGCCGCAATCACCCGCTGATAACCGAGCGTTCGCGCCGCTGAAATTGTCGCCGCAATTTCCGTCGGATGATGCGCGTAATCGTCCACCACCGCAATGCCTTCGCCATCGTAGCGGCGTTCAAATCGCCGTTTCGCGCCGGTGAACTTCGCCACCGCCGCCGCGACTTTTTCAAATGGCATTCCCAATTGATCCGCCACCGCAATCGCCGCTAGCGCGTTCACAACATTTTGTTTACCGGGAATCACCAATTCGATTTCACCGAGCCGTTGGTCCCGGCAAATCACTGTGAACCGGCATCCGCGATTCGTCGGCGTGATGTCGAGTGCCCGATAATCCGCTTTCTCCGACAACCCAAACGAAATCGCCGCGCGACTTTCCTTCGCCAACGTCGTGCAGTTCACGCAATCGGCGCAGTAAAACACCGTGTTCAGCGTGCTCCGGAAAAACGATTCGAAATTCGCCAGCAACCCTTTCATCGTCCGGTGATGGTCGAGATGTTCCGCTTCGATGTTCAGGCAAATCGAATATTGCGGCGTGAACCCAATCAACGTGCCGTCGCTTTCGTCCGCTTCCGCTACGAAATACTTACCGGCGCCAAACTGCGCGTTCGTCCCCAGCACCGGCACCTGACCGCCGACGCAAAAAGTCGGCGCGCTATCACTGCGCGTCAGCACATGCGCAATCAACGCCGTCGTCGTCGTCTTCCCGTGCGTCCCAGCCACCGCGATATTATTTTTATGCGTCATCAACGCCGTCAACAACAACCCGCGCCGAATCGCCGGAATCTTCAACTCCGCTGCCGCGATTAATTCCGGATTCTCTGCGGTCACCGCTGAAGTGAACACCACTAACTCCGTATCCGGCCGCACATTCTTACCGGCGTGGCCGACAGAAATTTTTGCGCCGAGCTTCTTCAACCCGGTCGTCTCACCGTTCGGCAACAAATCCGAACCGGTCACGATGTGACCTTGTTGCAATAGCAACCGGGACAATCCGCTCATCCCGCAACCGCCGATGCCGACAAAATGCACCCGGCGCGGATTCACCCCGAGAAAATCAATTAATTGCTGTCTAGTCAGCATACGTCTCCACCAAATCCGCAATTCGCTCCGCCGCATCGCTCACCGCCAACGTCTGCACCGCGCGCGCCATCCCAGCCCGCCGGTGAGCATCGTCGAACAACCCGGCTAACTCCTCCGGCAGCCGCGACACCGGTTCCGCAATTCGCGCCGCGCCGATTCGCTCGAAAACTTTCGCGTTATGCCACTGATGATTACCGGTGGCGTGCGGATACGGCAGCAAAATCGCCGGCAAACCAAACACCGCCAACTCCGTCAATGTCGCCGCGCCCGACCGGGCAATCACCAAGTCCGCCGCGCTGTACGGCAATTCCATTTCACTGCAAAAACTCATCACGTTCGCCTTAAATCCGTTCTTTTCGTAAGCGGCGCGCAACAGCGCTTCGTCGCGCGGGTCGTTCAAATGCACAAATTGCGTTCGCTCTTTCCAATCGGAAAGCTCCGGTAACGCCGCGATTACCGCTTCGTTCACCGCCCGCGCCCCTTGACTGCCGCCCATCACCAAAACCGTCAGTCGCTGACGGTCAAGCCCTAGCCGTTCGTGGGCACCGGCAATTTTTCCCTGCCGGAGCGTTTGCCGAATCGGTGTCCCGGTCACCGTCACCGGTTTACGCCCAAAAAATTTCGCGCAGTCCGGCACGCCCACCGCAATATGATCCGCCCACTTGCCGGACCACCGGTTCGCCTTGCCGGGTACAGCATTCGACTCGTGAATTAACTTCACACCGCGTCGTCGCCACTTGGCCGCGAACACCGCCGGTGCCGAGGTAAATCCGCCCATGCCCAGCACCGCGTCCGGTTCAAACTGCCGACATTCTTCCAAACAATCGCCAACCGCTCGCGCTAACCGGACACAAAATTTCACCAAGCCACCGGCACCGGTATAACCCACTGCCGAAACTGACCGAACCGTGATTGCTGAATTTTTTAGTGCCGCTTGATCCACCGCTTTTTCCGAAACCAACAATTTCACTTCGTGCCGGCGCGACACCAACATTTCCGCGACCGCAAGGCCGGGAAACAAATGCCCGCCCGTTCCGCCGCATGCGATGAGCACTTTCATATGCTTAATTCGCGTTGCTCAAAAAATTCTCGCTCGACCGTGCGCGTTTCCATCGCGCCGTGCCGGTAAATACTCAGTAAAACGCCCACCGCCACCAGATTCATCATCACGTTCGACCCGCCGTAACTGAGAAACGGCAACGCGAGACCTTTCGTCGGCAACCACGCGGTGACGACGCCGATATTGATGAGCGTTTGCAAACCAATCATCGTGGTAATTCCGAACCCGAGATATTGGCCGAACAAATCCGGCGCACGCAGACTGATGATGATGCCGCACGCCACCAACGCGATGAAACATGCCAGCACCGCCAGCACGCCGATGAGACCGAGTTCTTCGCCGACGATTGGAAAAATGAAATCGGTGTGCGCTTCCGGCAGATAAAACATTTTTTGTCGGCTATTGCCGAGACCGAGACCGTTAATGCCGCCGGAGCCAAACGCCAGCATCGCTTGCCAGACTTGGTAACCGGGGCCGGCTTTGTATTTTGCGAGGTCGGTGAAGGCCAGCATCCGACGCATCCGGACCGCATTATGTGAAATCAAGACCGCAAAACCGATGATGCCGGTTAAAATTGTTGGGCCGAGGTACCGGAGGCGAACGCCGGCCACAAACATCATCGCGATGGCGACTGCCGCCAGCAACGCCGTCGTGCCGAAATCTGGTTCGGCCAAAACTACCAGACACGTTCCACCAACCACCGCCATCGGCAGCAGAAAACCGCGACCGAAGCGTTCAATCCAGCGTTTTTCTTTGGCGAGATAATGTGCTAGCCAAGTGATGAGCGCGAGCTTGGCAAACTCCGATGGTTGAACACGAATACTCCCAAGACCAAGCCACCGGCGCGCCCCACTCACTTTGATTCCGACGTGCGGAATCAGCACCACAACTAAAAGTGCACCGGCAATAATCAATGCCGGTTTGGCAACCGCGCGGAGTTTCGGATACGGCGTGGCCGCCATGACCGCACAGCAAACGCCGCCGAGCGTCATCCAAACGAGTTGCCGTTTCAGTAGATAATTTGGGTCGCCATATTTGTCACGCGCTTGCAGTGAGCTAACACTGAAAAGCATGACAACGCCCACCGTCACGAGAATTAACGTGGCGATGAGCAGAGTGATGGCGGCTTTGTTCATTTCATTCACTCGCGCCGCGTGGCGGCGGCCAATCGGACCGCCGCCACTGCGTTGCGATGGATTGTTTTAGTTCGTTGAAACAATCGGCGCGGCAATCGCGGGAGTCGCCGTGGTCAACACCGGCATCGGCGCGGCGGCCGACGGGATGACGAGCTTCTGGCTGACGGTGACGCGTTTGACGTCGCTGATGTTGTTGGCCTTCATCAATTCAGCCACCGACACATTGTATTTCTTCGCAATGCTGCCGACGGTTTCGCCGATGTCCACGATGTGCGTGGTCTGGCCATTATCAACCTGCATACCGGGCTGCCAAGCGCCGACGTTGGCAGTCGTGACTGGCGCGGTGACCGGAGTCGTTGCCGCAGCGGCTGGGATGACGAGCTTCTGGTTCACTTTCAACGAGTCGCTGGTCAAGCTATTTGCCTGTTTGAGCGAAGCCACGCTGACGTTGTTCGCTTTCGCGATTTTCCAGAGCGAATCACCGGACTTCACGGTGTAGCTGTTGCCGCTGATGGCTGACGTGACCGGCGCGGTTGCGGAGCCAATCGCCGGTGTCGCGGAAGCCACGGCGGTGACTGGCGCTTCGGCTTTAGCCGGAATGGTGAGCTTCTGACCGACCTTGAGCGCGGCGGTCTTGGTGAGTTTGTTCGCACTCGCGAGTTCGCTCACTTTGATGTGTTCCGCCTTCGCGATCTTCATCAGCGTCTCACCCTTTTTGACGACATACGTGCGAGCCGCCGGAGCTGGTGCTACTACCGGCGCGATCGGCGCTAAGCTCGACGGAGCCGGCAAGGCTGGCGTCAGGCTTTGCGTGTTCTGGTCGGCTGTTGTCGCAACGGCATTGGTCGCTGTTTCGTCAGCCGATCCGGCGGACGCGACTTCGGGCGCTTTGGCGCGGGAGCAACCTTCAAATACGAAGATGCCTCCGATAACTAACACATGCAGTGCAACTACGATCAAGACTACTTTCGATACTTTCATTTTTCCTTTCGTTACGTTTTATTTTTCTACGTTTATTGGTTTGGGTTGGTTGATGGTTGATTGCGTTGTAGCCGCGCTCGGCGAGCGCGCTGGCCCTCACCGAGGGCGGCTACAACAAAGCTAATACTTCCTTCTTAAACTCGTCGCCGCGATGTTCATAATTTTGAAACATGTCAAAGCTGGCGCACGCCGGTGATAACAACACCGTGTCGCCGCACCGCGCATGGCTGACCGCCATTCGCACCGCCTCGCTCATCGAATTTGCTCGTTCGCAAGGCGTCACATCACCCCACGCGCGATCAATTTTTTCCTGCGTCTCGCCGATGAGCACGGCCAGTTTGACTTTTTCTGCAATCACCTCCTTGATGCTGGAGAAGTTGAGTCCCTTGTCCCGCCCGCCGGCAATCAAGACCACCGGGCCCGGCAACGACCGCAACGCCTTCTCCACCGCGTCCACGTTCGTCGCCTTCGAATCGTTAATAAAAGTTACGCCTTCTTTCGCCGCCACCACTTCACACCGGTGCGCCTGCGGGCAATACGCCCCCAACGCCTCGCGAATCGCCGCCACCGGCAGCTTCATCGCCAACCCGGCCGCGAACGTCGCTAAAATGTTTTCCGCGTTGTGCAACCCGCGCAAATTCGTCTCGTCCATCTTCAGCAAAATTCCGTTGCACTCCGGCAGCCGGCACCAAATCGTCTGTCCGTCGAGCCACAAATCCGCTTTCTCGCCGTATGCGCTGACGGTAATGAGCCGCGCCTTCGGCTGAATCCCAAGCTGCTTGAGCCAATTCAAAATCTCCACGCTGACAATCGCGAAATCGTCCGCCGTCTGGTTCATGAAAATCCGCGCCTTGGCTCGCGCATATTCTTCCATCGAACCGTGCCGGTCGATATGGTCCGGCGTCAGGTTCAACCAAATCGCAATGTTCGGACGGAACTGCTCGATGGCTTCCAATTGAAACGAGCTCGTCTCCACCACCAACGCATCCAATCCCGCGCTCTGCTCGGCAGCATTGGAAAGTGCGTTCCCGATGTTACCGGCGGCAATCGTCCGCTTACCGGCCGTCTCCAACATCAAATTGATTAACTCGGTCGTCGTCGTTTTTCCATTCGTACCGGTAATCGCCACAATCGGGCACAAGCAATACCGGTACGCCAATTCCAATTCGCTCAAGACCGGTGTCTTCTGCCGGCGCAATTCTGTTACCACCGGCCGTTCCGGCGCGATACCGGGACTCAGCACTGCAAAATCAAACCGGGCGGCCGCATCAAAATGATTTCCCAACTCAACGCGCACACCAATCTGCCGCAGCCGGTCCGCGCGCTCCGTCAATTCAACAGTTTCACCTTCATCGCGGACGACGACATGCGCGCCGTCCCGTTGCAACAACGACGCCGCCGCCATTCCGCTCCGGCCTAAGCCGAGCACCAGCACGTCTCGATTTTTCACATCAATTGTTTGCATGCATTACCTCAGTTTCAACGTCGCCAATCCTAACAATGCGAAAATTACCGACAGCACCCAGAAGCGCGTCGTGATTTTTGTCTCGGCCCAACCGAGATGTTGAAAATGATGATGAATCGGCGTCCGCAGAAACACCCGGTATTGCTTGCCGCGCAGTTTGCACCCGGCCACCTGAATCATGACCGACGCCGCTTCCATCACAAAAATTCCACCGACAATTACCAACACCAATTCCTGTTTGATCATCAGCGCAATCGCGCCAATCAATCCGCCAATGGCCAGCGATCCGGTATCGCCCATGAAAACTTCTGCCGGATGACAATTGAACCAGAGAAATCCGAGACTCGCTCCGACCAGCGCCGCGCACACCACCGTCAACTCCGCGCTCCCCGGCACAAATGGCATCGTGAGATAGCTGGCGATCTTCGCGTTGCCGGCGACAAACGTCATCACTGTGAACGTCAATGTCACAATCAGCGTGCAGCCGATGGCCAATCCGTCCATTCCGTCGGTCAAGTTCACCGCGTTCGACGAACTGGTCACCACCAGCGCAAACCACCCGAGCATCAGCAAACCCATATCCGCAATGATTGGCTTCTTGAAAAATGGCAGATAAAATTCCCGCGCGATTTTGCCGACCACCGGATGCGAAATCAAATAAGCCGCGAGTGCCACACCGAAAAGCAGTTGCGCGATAAATTTCGTCCGCGACCGCAACCCTTTCGAATTGCGCGCACTGACCTTGGCGAGATCGTCGAGAAATCCGACGAACCCAAGACACAACATCGTCGCCAAGCAGAGCAGCACCATCGGATTGTCCGGGCGCGCCCACAGCAATGTCGCATCCACCACCGCCCACAAAATCAACACACCGCCCATCGTTGGCGTTCCGGCCTTCTCGCCAGCTTTTGGCGCCAACGAACCCAATTCGTCCGCGCCGCGAATCGGCTGACCGGCCTTCAACTCCGTCAGCTTCCGAATCATCCACGGCCCGCTGATGATGCAAATGAGCAACGCCGTGATCGCGGCAAAGACCGCGCGAAACGTCGTGTATTGAAACACGCGTAATGGCGCAACCCACCCCGTCAATTTGCTCAAATAAAACAGCATTCTCTTTGTCCTTCAGCTCCATTTACCTCAGTGCAAATGCCTCCAGCACTTTCTCCAAATAAATTCCCCGCGAACCTTTCAACAACACAAAATCGCCATCGCGCAGCAACCACCGCAACGTCGCCGCCGCTTCCACCGCATCGGCCACCGCCACCACACGTTGCGCTCCCAGACCGGCTGCCAACGCGCCATCTGCAATCCCGCGCGCATTCGGTCCGACCGTGACCAGCAACGCCACACCTGTTTGCGCGACTAGCTCACCAATTTCCCGGTGCGCCGGTGCTGTGTGTGCGCCGAGTTCCAACATATCGCCCAGCACAGCAATTTTTCGGCCGCGGCCTGGCGTTTCACGCAACATCGTCAACGCCGCTTTCATCGAGACGACATTGGCGTTGTAGCAATCGTTGACGAACCGGATGCCAGCCAGCACTTGCTCCTGCATCCGCATTCCCGGAAACTCCATCGTTTCGAGGCCTTCCCGGATTTCGTCGAGGTCGAGTCCCTGCATGTAACCAACCGCCGCCGCCTGCAACGCATTATAAATTTGATGCCGGCCCAACGTTCGTAACCGAATCACCACATCGCCGCGCTTTTTCGCGATGTTCAACCGGAATTTGATGTCGCCATTAATTTTAATTTCGCTCGCCCGGATGTCGGCGTAGTTTTCGATGCCGATAGTCACTACTGCCGCGCGTGTCCGGGCGCGCAATTCTTGGAACCACCGGTCATCTGCGTTCAAAACAGCAAAACCATCCGCCGGTAGGTTTTCCAGCAACGTGCCTTTTTCTTTCGCCACACCGGCTTCGTCGCCGAAAAATTCAACGTGACCCAAACCGATATTAGTAATCACTGCAATCTGCGGCTGACAAATTCCGGTCAGCGTCGCGATTTCACCGGGATGATTCGTGCCGAGTTCAAACACGCCAAAATCATCACCGGCAGTCAACCGCAGCAAGTTCAACGGCATGCCGATGTGGTTGTTTTTGTTACCGGTGGTCTTGGTGACGTTGAATCGCTGACCGAGAACGGCGGCGATCATTTCTTTCGTCGTGGTCTTGCCGGAGGAGCCGGTAATTCCGATGACGCGGGTTGTGGGGGGCATTTGCCGGCGGTAGTTCGTTGCGAGTGTGTGCAATGCGGTGAGGGTGTCTGGCACTTGTAACAGCGCCAAAGCACTAGGCGAGTGTATTGCACGGGTAGGATGGTGCGAAACTACCGCCGCGGATGCCCCCCGCTGCGCCGCGTCATCCAAAAATTCATGTCCATCAAAATTCGGCCCCCGCAGCGCGATGAAACAATCGCCGCGCTCCAGCGCGCGCGAGTCAATGCCGACGTGCTGCACCGGCGTCGCGGGGTTGCCTTGAAGAATCTGAGCGTTGCACAATTTCGCAATATCACCGACACGCATGATGGGGTTCTGGTTACCGGAAGTGACGGTAATGGCAGTAGCGCTTCGTGACGCCACCACCACACCTTGAGTTCGAAAATAATCTTCCACAACTTGCCGGTCGCTGAACGGCACCGTTGTGTCGGCAAATTCCTGATAGGCCTCGTGACCTTTACCGGCAATCAACACACTGTCGCCCGGCTGCGCCAGATCGAGCGCTCGTTCAATCGCTTCCAACCGATCCGACATCACCACATACCGGTCTTGATTGCCGGCCGGGAAACCGGCTTCGACTTGCCGGAGAATTTCGCACGGGTCTTCAGTACGCGGATTGTCGCTGGTCAAAATTGAAAAATCAGCCAGCTCAAACGCCGCCGCGCCCATCGGTTTACGTTTGGTGGTATCGCGGTCGCCACCGCAGCCAAATACGCAAATCAGCCGGCCTTTCGTTAATTCGCCAACGGTTGCCAGCACATTCCGGAGCGCGTCCTCGGTGTGCGCATAATCCACGTACACGCCAAACGGTTGACCGGTCTGAATCTTTTCCAATCGTCCCGGCACCGCCGGCATCGTTGCCAGCGCGCGTTCGATGGTTTCCAAATCAATTCCGAGCGCCACCGCCGCACCGATTGCCGCGAGCGCATTATGCACATTGTACCGGCCAATCAGCGGCAACGTCACCGGCACACTGCCGAGCGGCGTGCGGACAACAAAATACGTCTCGTTCGCTGACACGCGCACGTCGGAAGCGCTGACCATCGCATCGCCTAGGACGCCGTACGTCACGACGGCGTTTTCCCCACCCAAGCCTGCAATCAATCGGCGCCCGTATTCGTTGTCCGCATTCACCACCGCTTGGCCGTGTTTGCGCATTGCGCCCAACCCGGCAAACAATCGCGACTTCGCTTTGAAATATTCTTCCATCGTCTCGTGGTAATCGAGATGGTCTTGCGTCAAGTTCGTAAAAATCGCCACGTCGTAGTCAATCCCGGCCACTCGCTTCCGGTCGAGCGCGTGCGAGCTGACTTCCATCGCCACACCTTTGCAACCGGCGCGCAACATCTGGCTCATCAAATCTTGAATCTCCACCGATTCTGGTGTCGTCCGCGCCGCCGGAATAATCCGACTGCCGACTTGGTATTGCACCGTGCCAAGCATCCCAGTACCCAGCCCAGCCGCTTCCATAATCGCCTTCACCATGAACGCCGTCGTCGTCTTGCCATTCGTACCGGTCACGCCGACGACTTTGAGTTGTTGCGAAGGATGATTGTAAAAACTCGCCGCCGCCAACGCCAACGTCTGCCGCGCATCGTCCACCCGGATCTGAGTCGCTCGCGGATTCAGACCAGTATCATGCTCGAACACGATTGCCGCCGCGCCCCGGTCAATTGCCATCTCGACATACCGATGACCATCGGTTTTCTCTCCCGGCATTGCGAAAAACAAATTACCGGGCTTCACGCGCCGGGAGTCATAAGAAATCCCGGTAATGTCCCGGTCAAGCGAACCTTCGACAGCGAGCGGATGAACGGTTTGGAGAATCTCGGTGAGTTTCATCAGAGTTTCGCCACCTTTTTCTCGTCGACATCTGGGAATTGCGGCGGAATCGAAAGATATTGCGTGACCTTTTCCGCCACACCCCGGAACACCGGTCCCGCCACCGAGCCGCCGTAATACGCGCCACCCACTGGATTATCGAGCGACACCAAAATCGAAATCTCCGGATCCGCCGCCGGCAAGTAACCAATAAACGATGAGTAATATTTTTTGACGTATTGCCCGTTCTCAATTTTTTCCGCCGTGCCCGTCTTACCGGCAACATCGTAACCTTTCACCGCCGCCTTTGGTGCTGTGCCTTCCGGTGATGCCACCCGCCGGAGCGCCGTCGCCATCAAACCGCAAACTTGCGCCGTAATTGGCTGACCAACCTGCTGCGGTTGAAATTTTGTCACCGGTACATTGTTCTCATCCACGATGCTTTTAATCAGAGTCGGCTTCAGCAAATGCCCACCGTTGGCAATCGCATTCATCGCCATCATCATCTGAATCGGCGTCGCCGCAATTTCGTGGCCCATCGGAATCCGGCTAATCGAAAGCGGATTCCATTTCGCCAACGGATGCGCGATACCGGAGACTTCCCCCGGCAACTCAATCCCGGTCTTGTGCCCGAATCCGTAGGCGCGGATGTAGCTATACAAACGCGCCGCACCGAGTTTGGTGATGCCGATTTTCGCTGCACCAATATTGCTGGAGTGAAATAAAATTTCCTCGACGCTCAACACGCCGTACGGATGCGAATCGTGCAAAACTCGACCGGCAAACGACCACGCACCGCGTTCGCAATCAAACCGGTCTGCCAACGTAATCAAGCCATCATTCATCGCACCGGAGCAGACGACGATTTTGAACGTCGAACCCGGCTCCGCCACGTCGCTCACGCACCGGTTCCGCCGGGCATCCGCTGGGAACGCGCCGGGATTGTTCAGATCAAACGTTGGCCGGCAACTCATTGCCAGAATTTCCCCGGTCTTCGGCCGTGAAACGATAATCACACCAGCTTGCGGATGAAATTCCGCCATCGCTTTTTCCAATTCGACTTCGGCGATATGCTGGATCACTTGGTCGACGGTCAACACCACGTTCAAACCATCACGCGGTCCGATTTCTTCGTCGCGGTTGGCGCGAATCTCACGACCTTTCCGGTCGCGTTCGATCACTTCATAACCGGCAACACCGGAGAGATATTTATCCAGACCGGCTTCGATGCCTTGAACGCCTTTGTGGTCGTTATCCACAAAACCAATTACATGACTCGCCAGCGGGCCATTCGGATAAGTGCGGAGAAATTGATCTTCAAAAACCAAGCCTTTGATTTTGAGCGCTTTGATTTGCGCGACGGTGTCTTCGTCCACTTTCAGTTTCAGCCGGACGTACTTACCGGTACCGGTCAACCGCGTCGCCAAGGACGCCTCATCCATCTTCAACCACGGCGCAAGTTGCCGGGCGATGACTGCGGCGTTGGAAGTCGTAATGGTCGGGTCAGCGGCGACGATACGCACGGATTGACTGCTGGCGAGCATGTTGCCATTGCAATCGCGAATCTCACCGCGCCGGCCGGGCCGGTGAACGATTTGCTCGCGATTGGCCGCGGCTTCCCGGCTAAGTTCGGTGTGCCGGAAAATTTGCAAGTCCACCAACCGGCACGCCAACGCCGTGAAGGCCAGCGACAGACCGGTCACAACCATCAACGCGCGGTGCCGGTGAGTGAGTGGTTTCATTTCGATGACACCACTTTCATTGCCGGCTTAACCAGCTTGCCATTTTTTTGCGCAGCCGCCGGTTGAACCGCCGGTAGGAAGCGCGCGTCCCATTCAGGACCGGGTTCGAGCAAACGAATGGTTTGCGTTTCTTTCGGAGCGATCAAACCGAGATTGGCTTGCTGGCAACGCATTTCGAGATAGACCGGAGATTTGAGTTGCGCGAGTTGCGCGGCGAGCATGGTGTTGCGTTTCTCAGCGGCGGAAAGAGCGGTTTCGCGTTTTTTGATTTCGTCGCCGGTCCGGTAAATTTGATTCTTCTGCCAGACGTAACCGACGCCGACGGTAGCGATCGCGAGACACGTGAACAATGACTTGGCCACATTGCCAAACCGCAACGACTCGCGTTTCCGATTGCTTCTCATGCTTCTAAATTACCCCGGGAGTCGTTCCTTGGTCCGCCTCCCGGTGGGGTTCCCCACCCCGCTAAATTTTTTCGGCGACTCTTAGTTTCGCGCTGCGCGCTCGCGGATTTTGCTGGGCCTCCTCCGAGGTCGGCGTCACCGGCTTACGCGTTACGAGGCGCATCATTTCCTTGCGCCCACAGGAACATCCAACCATCTGCGGCGGACAAACACACCCGGTGCTCATCCGCACAAAAAGCTGCTTCACGATCCGATCTTCCAACGAGTGAAAGCTAATCACCGCCACTCGGCCGCCGGACTTCAACACATTCACGGCAGCAACTAATCCACGTTCCAAATTTTCCAACTCTCGATTCACTTGAATCCGCAACGCTTGGAACACTCGCGTCGCCGGATGAATTCCGCTGCGCTTCGGGCCGAGCACTTGCTCCACTACACCGGCTAGTTGCGTCGTCGTGGTAATGGGTTGCCGGGCGCGTTCACGATCAATCCGAATTGCAATCGCCCGGGCGCGGCGCTCTTCGCCATACACTCGAAAAATCCGCGTCAACTCCTCTACACTCGCGTCGCGAATAACATCCTGGGCTGATTGACCGGCACTGCGATTCATCCGCATATCCAACGGACCTTCGCGCTGAAAACTGAACCCGCGCGACGGTTCATCGAACTGACGCGAACTCACGCCCACGTCAAACACCAGTCCGTCCACTGCTGTCACACCCAGACTCATTAACGTCTCCTGCAACTCGGCGAAGTTTGCGCGCATCAATTGCACGCGCCCTTCGTGCGCCGCCAGCCGTTCCCGGCTGGCTGCCAGCGCCTCGTCGTCACAGTCCAATCCAATCACGCGGCCATCCGGCGCGCTGGCCCGCAAAATCGCTTCCGCGTGCCCGCCGCCGCCAACGGTGCAATCCACGTACAACCCGCCCCGCTGCGGCCGCAACTGCTCCACGACTTCCTTCAACAAGACCGGTAGGTGGTAGGTCATTCGGTAGGTGAAATTGGTAAAAATTTATTTCCCACTGCCCAACTCCACTCCGACCAACTCTTCACAACCTGCCGATCCAAAATTTCATGACCGCGACTCGCGCCGGCCAAACCGCTCGCGCTTCACGTTTTCCACGGCGTACACCGCCGACTCATCAATCAAATCCGAAACCATCTCCGGCAAACTCCCCGCCGCCAACGTTCCGCCGGTAATCACTCGCGGAGCCGGCGGCTCCAGTCGTGGAAATGGATTCAAATTCGGCATCCGAAAGCTTCGCGCAGCACCACCGAGACTCGTGACGCTGCGGTTTACATTGAACAAACCAGCTATGCCATCGCGTGTCATGGGTTACCTCAAATTCCTAATGCCTTAGCCGACGTGGCAAATTCTGCCGTCGAGCTCTTGTTGATTTTTTCGTACTGCGCCGGTGACCAGATTTCAAATCCCTTTAACGCTCCAACCAAGACTGCATCGCTCTGAATCCCGGCATGTTTCCGCAACTTCTCCGTCAGTAAAATTCGCCCCTGCTTATCCACTGGTGTTGCATGACCACCGCCGGCAATAATCCGCAACGCATTCCGCCGCTCGTATTCGCCAATGGAAATATCGTCCGCCTTCTCCAACATTTTTTCCATTGCGGATTCCGGCAAGACATACAAATGACTTCCCGGCAACGGCAACACATAGAATTCTTGAGTGCCACTCGCCGCAGCTCGCCATTTTGCCGGGATTGCCAGTCGGTTCTTCTCGTCAACCGCATGCCGGAACTCGCCGACAAACACCGTCCGTTTTAATGTCTTAACCATTTTGGACTCGTGGCACCTCCTTGTCACCACCAATCCCCACTACTCCCCACTTTCTCCCACAAACTCGCCGCAGCGTCAATAACTTTTTGAAAAAAATTTCAACTAAGTGGATTCACAATTGGTATGAGCAACCGTGAATTACTGTGAAAAGCCGTTATTTTCCGTACCGGCGCGGATTGGGCGGCTCAAACCGGTAGGGTGACCCGCCGGGCTGTACGAATTCCATCAACTACGCGGTGCGCTTGCGCCCGGTCCGAACAGAAACACCAACGCCCGCCAGACGCGATCGCGCCAGCAACGCTCGTTGTGCTCGTGGCCTTTCGCCTCCAAATACAGCAAGTCCGCACCGTCGCGCCAGCCGCGCTTCCGGTATTGCGCCACCACTTTGCGCGTCAACATCACGCCATCTGCCACTGTTCCGCTGTCGAGGTAAATTCGTAGATTTTGGTGCGCGAGGCCGGCTAGATAATCCACAAACATTTGCCGGTGCCGGTCACGAACTTGAAACGCACCGGACAAACAAATCGCTTTCCCAAATTGTTCCGGTCGCTGATGTGCCAACCACAACGCCATCAATCCGCCGAGCGATGAACCTAACAACGCCACATCACCACGCCGCTTCTTCGCGGGAAAATTCTTTTCGATATACGGCTTCGCCACCTCGCAAACAAAATTCACATACGCCTGATCCCGGCCATCCGCAAAGCTCCGGCGCGGCGCGTAATCCCGGTACCGTTCCTCGCTGTGTGGAATTCCAACAAGAATCACCGGCTCGATTTTCCCATCTGCCGCCAGCTCATCGACAATCCGGTTCAGATACCAACCGCCGTGGCCGAAACAGCAATGCGGATCGTCCCAGATATTTTGACCGTCTTGGCAATAAATGACTGGAAATTTCTTCCGGCGATTCTGCAGCGCGGCTTCCGGTAGATAAACGTACAGCGGTCGGCCGGCACAATTTTCCACCACATGAAACCGTGGCGAATCCGGCAGTTGCATCAGACCTTTTTCGGAAACAACGGAGCGACAGTTCCGATTTTTGTCCCCGCCGGTAACCGGCCCCACGCGAGTTCCTCCGGTAACTTCCCAGTGAACTCACCGACGCCGAGTTGCGTGCGCATCTGTCCGGCAATCGTCGGCATCACCGGCAACAATGCCACCGAAATCAATCGCACCGCTTCGAGGAGATTGTAAAGTACCGCATCCAGCCGCGCCGCTTGCTCCGGCGCTTTCGCCAATTTCCACGGCGCATTTTCCTCGACATACCGGTTCGCACGAATCACAAACAAACGCACTTCCGCCAGCGCACCGGTCAAATCGAGCTTGTCCATGCTCGTCCGATACACCGTAAAAGTTTTCTCCGCCTCGGCGCGCAAATCTGCCGTGGTCGTTTGTGGAACGACACCTTGCCGGTAACGGTTCAGCATTGATAAGGCGCGATTGACAAGATTGCCAAGTTCGTTGGCGAGATCGGTGTTATACACCTCGATAAATTTCGCTTCGGCAAAATCGCTGTCGTTCGCCGCCAGCGGCCCGTTGCTGGCGAGATAATACCGAAGCGCGTCGAGACCGTAATCCGCCACGTACCGGTCAATCCGTTCGAGGTCGATGAAATTACCGAGGCTCTTGCTCATCTTCTGACCTTCGCTGATCCAGAAACCATGCGCATACACATGTGCCGGTAACGGCCGTTTCAACGCGAGCAACATCGCTGGCCAGATCACCGCGTGAAACCACAAAATATCTTTGGCGAGCAAATGCACATCCGCCGGCCAGTATTTACTCCGCTCCGGTGTGTCCACTGTTGAGAGGTAATTGATCAGCGCATCAATCCAAACATAAATTGTATGGGCGTCATCACCCGGCACTTTGATTCCCCAGTCACCGGCACCGGTGCGCGAAATCGGTACGTCATTCAAACCTTCGCGGATCCGATTGACGACTTCATTCCGGCGTTCATTCGGCTGAATAAAATCCGGCTGATCGGCGATGCGCTGGAGCAATGGCTCGGCGTACCGGCTGAGACGAAAGAAATAGTTTTTTTCCGCTTTCCGCACTAGCGGCTTACCGTTGAATGGCGATTTGAATTCGTATTCCTTCGCTTTATTCTCCGGTAGATATTCCTCTTGTCCGGCGTCATACCAACCTTCGTACTCGCCAAGATAAACATCGCCACTCTGCAACAACTCGCCCACATACTGCTGCACTTTCGTCTTGTGCCGGTCTTCCGACGTGCGGATAAAATCGTCGTTGGCGATCCCGAGTTTCTTAAACGTCTCCTGAAACGCCTGCGCATTTTGGTCAGCCCATTGCTGCGGCGTCAATCCGCGTTGCGCCGCCGACTCCACCACTTTCGCAGCGTGCTCGTCGGTGCCGGTCAGAAAAAAAACATCATCACCGCAGAGCCGGTGATACCTGGCGACGATGTCGGCAATAGTGGTCGTGTAGACGTGCCCGATGTGCGGACGGTCGTTAACGTAATAAATTGGCGTTGTGACGTAGAATTTCATCAGCGCAGTATCTTCGCAGCTTACCGGAAGTTCGTCAACGTTGGCTACCGAGTCGCTCCAACAATGTCACGATAGCCAAAATGCAAATCGCTTGCACGATGACGATGAGCGCCCCGGTCAATTCCGACCAAAGCAAAATTGTCGCGCCAAGGCCGAGCGTCAGCGTGATGAGATAAATCAACGTCACCGCCCAACTTTGCGGCAGACCGAGGCGCACAAGCCGGTGCGACAAATGATTCACATCGCCGATGTACACCGGCTGGCCGTGTTTCATCCGAATCCACATCACCATCACCAAGTCAAACAGCGGCACCGCCAGCACCAACAACGGAATCAAGACCGGCAAGTGCGTCGGCGTTCCTTGTCGGTAAAATGTTCCCAGCACCGGCAACACCGCCAGCATATAACCGACAAAATGACTCCCGGCATCACCGAGAAAAATTGTCGCCGGTTTGAAATTGTGCGGCAAAAATCCCAACAGCGCACCGGCGAGCGCCAAACCGGTCACGCACACAAAATACTGACCTTGAATCCCAGCCACCAACGCAAACAACAACGCGCACACCAATCCAACCCCGGCGCAAAGCCCATCCATATTATCCAGAAAATTCAGCGCGTTGGTGATGGTCACAATCCACAACACCGTCAACACAAAGCTCGCGATCTGACTGTCCAAGAACACCGTCACCCGCATTCCGCTTAGTGCCACAAGCAGCGCGATGCCGATTTGTCCGAGCAATTTCGTCCGCGCTCGCAAATCATGCCGGTCGTCGTACGCGCCGAGTATCACCATCAACAATCCGCCAATGAGCAACACCACAAATTTCGGCCAAACCGATAACACACCGGCAATGTGGATACTCAAATCCTCCGGTAAGTTGAGATGCGTACCGGCGAATACAACGACGAGGTAGTTGAATAAAATGTTCAGCGCGAACGCACCGAACACCGCAAATCCGCCGAGCAACGGCATCGCCTGCGTGTGAATTTTGCGTTCGAGATTCGGCTGGTCCACACAACCGAATTGCACCGAAAGCCGTTTGAAAATTGGCGTCAAAAGTAACGCCAATCCAAAGCTGACATCGAACACATAAAAATAAACCAGAATCCAGTGCATCTTCAGCGCCTCAACCGCCGGTACAACTCATTGATCTGCTGTACCATCAGGTCTTCGGAAAATTCCGCGTGAACCAATTCCCGGCCGCGATTTCCAAGTTTAGCCGCCAACATTTTATCCTGCAACAACCGAATCACCGCCGTCGCCACACCACCGGCATCTTCGGCACGAATCAAAAAACCGGTCTCACCATCCCAACAAACTTCGCGCGCCCCATCCACATCAAACGCTACCACCGGCTTACCGGCGGCCAACGCCTGCGGCAATGTGCGCGGCAAACCTTCGCGCAACGACAAATGCACCAGCACATTCATCTGCGCCAAGTAACCCGGGATTTCCTCCGGTCGCACCAATCCCGCAAAAATAAACCGGTCGCGCAATCCCAATCGTTCCGCCAAGCGTTCGTAACGCTGCCGGTAAATTCCGTCGCCAACGAGGAGAAATTTCACATTCGGCACCGCCGCCACAATTCGCGGCGCCGCTTCAAACAAATACTCATATCCTTTCAACCGGAACATCCGCGCAATTTTTCCAACGACAAAATCCGGTTGCGACTCGACGCGCAAAAACGGCTCCAGATTCATGCCGCTATGAATCGTCACATACTTACCGGTGATACCGGCGGATTGATACTGCTCCGTCATCGCATCAGCGACAGAAACAAATCGTGACGTCCACTCGCCGGCCAATTGCTCCGCCCACCGGAACAACCAGTTTCCAATCGGATTTTGATACCGGTAAAACGACGGTCCATGAATCGTGTGCACCACCACCGGTACCTTTGCCAACCGCGCTGCGAGCCGACCAACAAAACCAGCTTTACCGGAATGCGTGTGAACAATGTCGTACCGGCGCGCTCGAAATAGCCGGTACAGTTCACGGCAAGCCAGCACGTCGAAAACCGGATTCGGCTCGCGCCGCAATTCGTTGACGATTGTGACCGGCATCCCAGCATCGAGCGAACCTTCCGGTCCGGTCTGCGGCCCGGTCACCAACTCGCAATCATAGCCGAGTTTTCGCAAACCGATGCAGGTGGCGACAGTATTTTCCTGCGCGCCACCGACAATCAACCGCGTGATGACATGGCAAACTTTCATCGCGCCCATTCAAACACCGCGCCGCGTTCAGTGCGATAAATTTCGTGACCGAGATGCGCCTTCACCATCGCCAAATCCAATCCGCGCGGATACCCATAATGGTCGTGCAGCCGGTTTAGCTCGGAAGAATTCCAGTACACATGCGTCAGCTCGTTTGTCGCGTCCGCCGGGAATTGATCAAACGCCGTCGCCCAAACAACTGCGTGCCGGGCCAACGCAATCCGCGCTTCGCCGACGTACAGAACTTTTGCCGTGGCCGGTAAGTTTTCATTCATCCAAACCACCGGCGCAAAAACATTTCCCGGTATCTGCTCCAGCGCCAGAGTCACCAGCGTCATCCGCGTCAATCCGACAACCAGCACCACTAACACCACGCTTCGGCACCAGCGTCCGACAGATTCGAGTGCGTACGCTCCGAGCATCGCCGCCAATGGCAAGGCCGGAAACAAAAACCGCCACGGCCGAAACGTCAGCGCCCACCAACCGACGTACGCCAAGAGAAATAATCCAGCGACCAAACGCAATCGGCGGTTGCCACGGATTAGCAAACACAACGGCGCGGTCATCAACAACACCGGCACCGCGCCATTCTCCGCAAACGAATAATGCCACGCCCGCTCGAGCAATTCGCGCCAGCCGGTCCAATCAAACCGCGCATAATGTTTTTGCGCAAAGATCGCCGCCTGCGCCGCGCTCCAATGTTCGCTCGCTGACCAGAGCGGATACACCGGATTACCAGCGAGAAACCAATTTTTACAGAGCCACGGCAGAATAAAAATTATCGCCAAAAGGCAAAAGGAAATCCATGACCGGCGACTGGCGAGAAGAAAAATCACCGACGGTAAGAAGACAACTGCGATGGCCGGCCATTTGGTGGCAATCGCGGCACCGGCCATCAAACCGGCGAGCCGAATCCATTGGTCACCATCACACGCCAGCAATACGCCGCCGAACGCGAGCGTCGCAAAAAATGTCGTCGCCAAATCCACGCGAGCGGTTTGGCTCAGGTCTTGAACAAACGGCACACAGTAAAATAGCGCCGCCGCCAGTACGCCGACGCGCCGCGACCAAAGTTTACCGGCAACGGCGAAGATTGCCGCCGCGCTCAGCAGGCCGAAACTGAAATGCAAAAGTTTGGCGGCAATACCGGAGCGCATGACGAGCGCTAGCAGGTAAAGCATTTCAGTAAGTTGCGGCAAATTGGAGTAAAAGTTGTGCGGCAGAAAAATAATCCGCCCGGCTTTGAGATATTCGCTCGGCGCACCGAGGTGGTATTCGAGTTCGTCATACTCGAACGGCGGCGTGAGCGCGCCGGCCAGACACAGCATCGCCGCCACGGCAATCAGCAGCAGCCAACCGTTGATTTGCGGCCGGTGGAGATTCCGGAAATAGGCGCGCGGCGCCGGGAAGAACCACGCGCCGGCGAGAAGAAAAATCCAAACGGTTTTCGCCGCTGAGAATACGCCGATGATTAGAATACCGGTGGCCATCAACCACAATCCAACGCCGAGCGCAAACAAACCGGTGAGTAAAGTTCGTTCACGAATAAGCCGGTCAATCAGCACGCTACCGGCGGCGAAGGCGGTGGCGAAAACGGCAAGACACCAAGCAGCATCGCGCCATTCGAGAAAATGCTGACCGAGTCGCAAGGTCGGTAAAGATTGGCAAAGCCAGAGCGGATTGAGCCAAGCGTCATATCGGAAAAGAAAAATAATGGCGATGGCCGCCGCCCAGCCGCCGGCCAGCCAACGTCGGAGATTGAAATCGCTAGTCGCGCCGGTCATGACACGGCGATTGTAACCGGCAAATCAGAAACGGCAAGCGGCGAGTCTGCGCTTGCCGGGTGGGAAAATCTCTTTACAATCGCGCGGCAATGAGCAACCGAGCTGTTTTTTTAGATCGCGATGGCGTGTTGATGGTGGACACGAATTACGTCGGGCACGTCGACCGGGTGGTGATTTTGGCCGAGGCGCCGGTGGCGTTGCGCCGGTTGCAGGATGCGGGATACCGGCTGTTTGTGGTGACAAATCAATCCGGCGTGGGACGCGGATATTTTACACGAGAAGCCGTGGAGGAAATTCACACTTTGCTGGACCAAAAATTTGCGACCGCCGATGCGAAAATTGACCGGTACTATGTTTGTCCGCATCATCCGGAAGACAATTGCGAGTGCCGGAAACCGAAACCGAAGTCATTGCTGGATGCGGCGGCAGAATACGGTTTGGATTTAGCGCAATGCTTTATGATTGGCGACCGGGCGAGCGATATTCAATGCGGTCAGAGTGCCGGTACACGAACGGTTTTGGTTTTAACCGGTGCTGGTCAAACAACGCTCGCCAAAGGCGAAGTGAAACCAAATTTTGTCGCTACCGACGTCAGTGCAGCCGCCGACTGGATTCTCCGGCAACGCTAACCGCCGTTACGGAACGGTCAACGTGAACTGAACGTTACCGACCACAGTTTTAGATTGCCAGCTCACGACGTCATTACTCGATGTAGGAAGGCCAGTGCCGGGGTCGTCGTAATAAACTACTACGTTTGAAGAGCCACCTGTTATATCGCCTGATCCATAAGCCGTAAACCAGTTTTGGACACCGTTTTGGGCGGTAATCACGAGCTGCTGAAAAGAGTTGGTCTGAAGCGATCCGCTCCCAACATAGCTATTATTGCAACTCGTGCCTTGTCTCAAAGCGGTTTTGAAATTACTTCCTTTGGTCGTCGCGGTATAATGCCGGGTACCGGTGCCGGGCATTACCGTCCAGAAAGCCGCGCCACTTGGGTATTTTCGCAAATCCACTGACCGTTGAACCTTGAGAACCGCAAATGGATTGCTATTGGTTGGGAAAATCAAGACTTCCGCAGTCGCACAACTGTCGTTAATTCCCGGGCAGGTTGCGTAGGCAGTCGGGTCAATCGAAATGGAATTCAAAAAGGCGGTGGTGTTCGGCTTTTTCATTTCGGGAACGATATTGGTAATCGTGCGACTCGCGCCCCAGTTATTGAACTTGCGCAACAGTGCCGTCAAAGTCACAATTTGGCCAGAATCATATCCGGCAGCGGCAACACCGGCTTGGTCAATCAAGTTGTTGGGAAACTGGTAGCCGGCGACCACATTAATATTCGATGGAGTCGTGCCGAGTAGGATATTATTAGCCAGCGCCGCAATGAGTTCAGCTGCCATTTGCTTACGCGCCTGACACAACGACGAAGCTGTTTTACCATCGCCGGTCGTGGCTGTGGAGTGGCGATAAAGTCCCACCGCTTCCATTAAGGTATTCAAGTTTGTGTCGCCACCGGCATAATTATAGTTTTGCGGCAGACACATAAATCCAAGCTTGAGTGTTCCGCCATTAAAATAAATCGCCTGCTCCAAAGTGGCAAAGCCATCCACATTTGTGTAAGCGTGGGTGAACCAATATGAAACTGGTCGTGTGGCCAAACCTACTCCCGGAAGTGTGGTCGGAAGACATTGCGCTTGTACGTTGGCGGTGGCGAGCAGGAGCGTCGCTCCCATCAAAGCAATTAGACTTTTGCGTGTCATCATGGACTTTTCCTCTTTCGGTACGATTTTTCTATCTCAGACTTTTGCCAGATTACTCGTTCGGCCTAAACGATGTCAAACATCTTCCGGTGCGCTTTCAACCTCATGCACGGCTTGCCGGTACAGCGTTTGCAGCCGGCGCGTGAATTTACCGGGACGACCCCACGTCAGGACCGGCGCGATTTCGATCAAACTGTTAGTCGCAAAGACTTCGTCGGCGACCGGCAGAAGTTCCGGGCCAAAACTCAACTCGCGCACCGGCAGCTTCGCTTTTGCCGCTAAGCCCAACACTACTTGGCGCGTGATACCGGGGAGCGGGCCATCGGTCAACGGCGGCGTGAGTAGCGTGCCGTCTTTGACGATAAATAGATTGCTGGCGGTGAATTCTGCAACTTGGCCAGCGTGATTCAACAACACGGCATCGTTGACCTCCGCGCGTTCGGCTTCCCGCTGGGCGAGAATGTACGGTAACCGGTTTGCGGTTTTGAACTTCGATAGCCGGTTATCCAACCGGATGGTGCTGACGATGGCGTAGATTTCACGCGCCAGAAATTCGCGCGGTTGCACCGTAATCACAATGGAATCCCGGCTCTGGTAAATCCGCGCCACGCCGTTGCGCACATCGTTCAATCGCAGCAACGCCTGGCATGCCGCACGCAATTCCGCCGGTGAGAGCAAGGCTTCGATGCCGAGCGCATTCAGGCCGTCGAACAATCGGGCGAGATGTTCAGTCCACCGGAAAATCCGCCCGTCGTAGACGCGCATCGTTTCGAAGCAGCCGTCGCCGTAAAGAAATCCGCGGTCGGCAATGCTGACGACCGCTTCTTGGTCGCGAACAAATTTACCGTTGACGTAGGCGTAATTGGTTGAGGGCATTGAAAATTCCTCCAGCTTTCGCGAGCGTCTCATCGTATTCGGCGTCGGGATCGCTGTCCGCCACGATGCCGCCACCGGCTTGAAACGTCAAGCGTCCACCCGGCTGATACACCGCCGTGCGAATGGCGATATTGAAATGCGACCGGCCATCGGCGCCGAAATATCCAATCGCACCGGTGTAGATTCCGCGAGCGTGCGGTTCGAGTTCGTCAATGATTTCCATCGCACGGATTTTCGGCGCGCCGGTAATCGAGCCGCCAGGGAAGCAGGCGCGAACGCAATCCACATGACTCACTCCCCGGCGCAACGTGCCGGCGACCGTGGCGACGAGATGATGAACAGTCGCAAAACTTTCCACGCGCACCAGCTCCGGCACGTGCACGCTGCCAAATTCGCAGACGCGTCCGAGGTCGTTGCGTTCCAAATCGGTAATCATCAAAAGTTCCGCGTTATCCTTCGGCGACGCGAGCAATTCGGCAGGATTCACGGAACGCGGTCGAGTGCCTTTGATTGGACGAGTGACGACTTGCTGGCCATCGAGTTTGAGAAAACACTCCGGCGACGACGACAAAATCTGCGCATCGCCGATGTCGAGATAAGCGCAATACGGCGCCGGGTTGGCGGCGCGCAATGCCAGATAAACCTCCGGTGCCGGCGCATCCACCGGACCTTGAAACCGCTGCGACAGATTCACCTGATAAATGTCGCCGGCGGCGATGTATTCTTTCGCACGCCGCACCGCTTGACGATAGGATTCGCGAGTAAAATTGGAAGGATAACCGGCGGTCGGCGTGGTTGCGGCCGGCGAAACTTCGGCTGCGCTCTGAAATGTTACCGGTGCATCGTAAAATCCAAACCATAAATCCGGTAAGCCTAGATCGTCTTTGGCTTTTGCCGGTAATTTCTCGACGAAGTTTTTCAAATCGTAACCGAAATAACCGATGGCGGTACCGGTGGCTTTGGCGAGTTCGGCATTGAGCGCGTCAAATGGATTGGCATCGAATCGCTGAGTGCCGGTGGCGGTGATGATTTCGACTTGCCGGCCTTTGGCACGAATCACCAAGCGCGGGTCGGCGGCGAGCAACGAAACGCCTTGCCCGGCGGCGGTGTCGAGCCAGACGCAATGCCGGCGTGTGGCGAATTCGCGGAATCTGTCGGTCGGTGTCATTCGGCATTTCACCTTAAACCCGGTTGTGATAGATTCCAATCATGAATCGAATCTACCGGTGGATATTTCTCAGCTTCATAGCCACGACTGGTTTGGCGTGGGGACCGGCCGGCCACGAAATCGTCGGTCGCATCGCCGAGCAACGGCTCACACCGGCGACCACCCAGTTCATCCGCGAACTTCACAATCCTGAAATTCATATTGCCGATGCCGGCATCGCCGATTGGGCTGATTTCATCCGCCGGGAACGTCCAGAAACTGCGCCGTGGCATTACGTGGATATTCCGTTTGATGCGCGGAAATACGATCCCGAACGCGATTGCCGGCAACCCGCCGGCTGTGTCATCAGCGCCATCGAAAAGTTCCGGCACGTACTGGCTGACCGGCAGGCGAATTCTGCCGCTCGAATCGAAGCCTTAAAGTTTCTGGTGCATTTTGTCGGCGACATTCATCAACCATTGCATTGCGCCGAACGCCACGGCGACCACGGCGGCAATTTGGTGTTGGTGCACTGGCCTGGTGAACCGCAGGCGCTGAAGCTTCACGCCGTTTGGGATGGTCGCTTTGTCGAAAAAAATCTTCGCGACCAGAAATTGACCGCGCCGGAATATGCCGACCAGCTCAACCACGCCGTGACCGCCGCACAATTACAGGCTTGGAGCGCCGGCGCACCGGCGGATTGGGCTTTGGAATCGCACCGGCTAGCTGTCACCGAAGTTTATGCCACGATCCCAGAAACCGGTGCCGCCCGCCAGCTCGACGCCGCCTACATTACCAAGAATCAACACCTTGTCGCCGAGCAATTTACGAAAGCCGGAATTCGCCTCGCCTATCTGCTTAACCTGATTACCACCAACCGGTAGACCAAAATTTGGTTGACATTTTTTAAAGAAGTGCTATTTCTCGTTCCCGTTAAGTCAGGAGTGTATTTAGCAATCCAAAAAACATAGGTGAACTAAAAGTGTCTAAAATTATTTTTGCAGTTGGAGTCATCAGCGCGATGACGGCGTCAGTGTTTGCCGATTCATTTGTCAATGGCGGATTTGAATCCGGCACTACCAATGGCTGGACACTCCAATCTGGAACTTGGAGCTCATCCAACCCCGGAACTATCAATAACTCGTGGCAGGGCGATTCAGCTATTATAGATAGCGTCACCGGCGGTATTACAAATAAAGATGCCAACACAAAGGGAAATCTTGCAGAAGTGCTCCAAGGAAATAACTCGTTTCGCTTGAATAATGCCGCCAATGGTGCGCATTATTCCGTATTCCGTCGTATCCCAAACGGTGAGTAACTATACAGATGCCAATCTGTATTTTGGTTTTGCAGCAGTTTTGGAAGATCCAGGACATCCACAAGTTCAAGAACCTAAATTCAGTTTTAGTATTTTTGATGTGACCAAAGGCCAAGTTTTGTACAATGTGGCTTTCAATTCAGACGATATGGCAGCACAAGGCGTTGCATATCACGCTGGTACCTCAGATTGGCTTTATACAGACTGGAATGTCATTCATGTCGATACGAGCGCTCTGCAAGGCGATACTTTCACAATCACTGCATCCGCCTATGATTGCGCTTTGGGTGGCCACGGCGGTTACGCTTATATCGATTCTTTCCAGCCAACGCTACCGGATCCGAATCCAGGAGTTTCATTTACATTACTTCAGGCCGATAATCTGATACAGGCTGTTCCAGAACCCACCTCAATCGTGATGTGGTCGCTAGGTGGATTGGCACTTTTGTGGGGCGGAAAACGCCGGTTGTTCAAGCCACAAGCCTAGTTCCCGGCGTTTGTCACATATTCTTGTCGTCTGCCGGTGCTTCCGGCACTCTTTGACACCACCGGAGTTTCGCGGTAGTATCGCGCTATCATTCAATTGGATAACTTCAAGGAAATCGAACAATGAAAATTCTGGTAATTGTGTTAGCGGCGGCAGTGGTGGTGTTTGGCGTTTTGTATCTCCAAAGTGATCGAGCACGGATTCGCCAATCTCTCGTTTTACAAGAGACTCAAGAACAGCTCACCACCATCAGCAACCAAGAAGTCACCGTCGAGGTGGAACTGGCAACGACTAAAAAACAGGTATCCGACTTAGAGCAATCACTGACTGCCATCGGTAACGACAAAGCCAAAGTCGAGGAACGCGCCAAAAATTTACAAGGGCAAATTGAAACCGTCGAAAAAGAGTTGGCCGATGAAAAAGCTCGCGTCAAAGTAATCGAAGACGAGCGGTTGCAGGTCACCGGTAAGCTGACGACGGTTTCCAATCAACTGACGATCGTTCGTGGTCAGCTCGCTGATTTGCAAAAGACTCACGCCGGTACCGAAGCGGAATTAGCCGCCTTGCGCGCGAAAGAAACGGCGCTGGAATCCGAACGGGATTCGCTGGAACGCCGCCTGAATAATCTCGACGAATTGCGCGCCCAAATCCGTGTGGTGAAGCATCGCCTGTGGGAGCAACACGTCGCCGACTGGAAGAAAAGTGACATCGTTACCAATGGCAATCACGGCGTGCTGCTGAAAGACGGCCAGTGGCAGCATTAGTCAATCCGCCTGCTTCACTTCGCATTGCCGGGCGTGAATTCCGGTCACGTCTCATTATGGGAACCGGTAAGTTCGCCTCTGGTGAACTCATGGCCGCCGCGCTTGTCGCCAGTGGCGCTGAACTGGTCACTGTCGCTTTACGCCGGGCTGACCTGACCGGTGGCAAAGATAAATTTGCCAACATCCTGACTTTTCTCGATCCCAAGAAATATCAACTCTTGCCGAACACCAGCGGCGCGCGCACAGCCGAAGAAGCTTGCCGGCTCGCGCGTCTTGGCCGGGAAGCGACCGGTTCCACATGGCTGAAATTGGAAATTCATCCCGACCCGCGCTATCTTCTGCCGGATCCGATTGAAACCATGAAAGCCGCTGAAATTCTCATTAAAGATGGCTTCACCGTTTTGCCGTATATTAATGCCGACCCGGTTTTGGCAAAACGCTTGGCCGATGCCGGCTGCGCGACAGTCATGCCGCTCGGTTCGCCAATCGGCAGCGCGCGCGGTTTAGAAACTCGCGCCAGTTTAGCCATTATCATCGAACAAGCCACCGTACCGGTGGTGGTGGATGCCGGTCTCGGCGCGCCGTCGCATGCGGCGGCCGCGATGGAAATGGGCGCGGATGCCGTGCTTGTGAATACTGCCGTAGCGGTCGCTTCCGATCCGGTCCGAATGGCCGACGCTTTCAAAACTGCCGTCATAGCCGGTCGATCTGCCTATGAAATCGGTCTTGCACCGCAACGCCAGGAAGCAGACGCCACCAGTCCGTTGACCGGCTTTCTGAACCAATGAGCTTCGTCGCGACGTTTAATTCTTTACCGGCGGTTGAACTGCGCCGGCATTCTCAAAATGCGACTTTATCAGAATTCGAAACAGCGCTCCAACATCCGAATTTAGAAAGCTTTGCGGTGTTGATTTCACCGGCGGCGGATTTGGAAAAACTCGCTGCACTTGCCCAAAAAACTACTCTCCGGCATTTTGGAAAAGTGATTCGGCTATACGCACCACTTTATTTGAGCAACGAATGTATCAACATCTGCCGGTACTGTGGATTTTCCCGCGACAATCCGATTTTGCGCGTCACGTTGACGCCGGAGCAAGTCGCCGCCGAAGCCCGGTATCTGCAAACTGAAGGGTTCCGTCATATTTTGCTGGTAGCTGGTGAACATCCGCATTTTGTCTCGAACAATTTTCTGCGCGACTGCGTGGCTAAGTTGCGGCCGGAATGGCCGAGCATCGCGCTAGAAGTTGGGCCGTTGGAGACGGAAGAATACCGGCCGATTGTTGAGGCTGGGGCCGAAGGTCTGGTGATTTACCAAGAAACTTATGACCGGGAAGTTTATACTTCGATGCACACCAGCGGACCAAAAATGAATTTCGATTGGCGATTGGAGACACCGGAGCGTGCTTATCAGGCTGGTTTCAAGCGAATCGGTATTGGTGCATTGCTCGGTTTATCGGATTGGCGTTCAGAAGCCATTGCTGTCGCGGCACATATTCAATATCTTTTGAAACATTGCTGGAAAGCGCAAATCAATGTCAGCGTACCGAGAATTCGACCGGCGGCTGGCGAATTTCAGCCATTATCACAAGTAACTGAACGAGAATTAGTTCAGTTTGTATGTGCGTTGCGGTTGACATTTCCAGAGGTTGGAATTTCGCTCAGCACTCGTGAGACAGCGAAGCTCCGGGATGGCTTGATTCCGCTAGGCGTGACAATGATTAGCGCAGGCAGCCATACGGAGCCAGGCGGTTACACCGGACAAGGTCGCGCTGATTTACATTTAACCAAAGGTGGTCGGCGGATTGAATCGGAAGGCGAACACGCCACCGTGCAATTTGAAATTGCTGACAATCGCTCACCGGCGCAAGTCGCCGCGAAGCTGGATACGATGGGTTATGAGCCAGTTTGGAAAGATTGGGACATTTCTCTAAATGGCTAAGATTATTGCTAATGGAAATGAAATTGAGATTCGTCAACCTTACCGGTTATCAGACTGGTTGCAACAAACTGGCTGGAAACCGACACAAGTGGTAGTTGAATTAAATGGAGAAGTAATTCCAAGAAGCCAAGTTAGCAATGTGGAGCTTTGCGAAGGCGACCGACTGGAAGTGATTTTACCTGTCGCCGGTGGATAGTTTGGTTCTAAAATAGTACTTGCAAAACTTTAGAACCCGCATTAATTGTTTTTTAATTAAAGGTTCAGGAGCTTGCACGTTCTTCAGAGGGGTTCCCCACCCCCACCTCCTTGGCGTGCAACTCCTGAATCTTTTTTTGCTTTTACACCAAACTGCGGTTAATACTTACCGGTAATGAATCCGACCTTCCTTCCGCCGAATCAGAATATCGTTGATTTCACCGCGCAGGAACCCTGGCGCATGTTCCGTATCATGGCGGAATTCGTCGAAAGCTTTGAACAACTCAGCAAAATCGGTCCGGCGATCACCGTGTTTGGCAGCGCACGAATGCCGTCTTCCGATCCGTGGTATGCCAAAGCGGAGCGCGTCGGCCAATTACTGGCGCAAAACGGTTATGCGACAATCTCCGGTGGCGGCCCCGGCATCATGGAAGCTGTCAACAAAGGCGCGTTTGAAACTGGTGGCGTTTCAGTCGGGTTAAATATCGAGCTTCCGCACGAGCAAAATCCGAACCGGTATCAAAATCGCCAACTGTTCTTCCGTTACTTCTTCATTCGCAAAGTCTGTTTTGTAAAATATGCGACTGGCTTCATCATGTTCCCCGGTGGAGTTGGAACACTGGACGAATTTTTCGAGGCCATCACTCTGATTCAGACCGAACGCATCGCCCGATTTCCGGTCGTGTTAATGGGACGAAATCACTGGGGCGGGTTGATTGATTGGCTGGACAAACAACTCCGTGCCACCCGGCTCATCGGCAATGGCGATATGCAACTTTTCACCGTCTGCGATGAACCGGAAGAAGCCATCGCCTTCCTCCAAGCGCACGACCCGACCCGGCAAACCAAGAAACCTTAATTATGTACGACATCACCACGCTGCCCGGCGGTCTTCGCATTATCACCGCACCGATGCCGCACATGGAAAGTGTCTCCGTCGGCGTTTGGATTGGCATTGGCGGCCGGTACGAATCCCGGCCGCTCGCTGGCATTTCGCATTTTCTCGAACACCTCCTTTTCAAAGGCACGCACCGGCGCTCCGCCAAACAAATCAGCCAAACCGTCGAAGGTGTCGGCGGTTATCTCAACGCCTTTACCGGCGAAGAAAATACCTGTTACTACGCCAAAGCCAGCCACCGGCACCTCGACATCTTGCTCGATGTACTCGCCGACATGTACCAGCATCCGAAACTTTCCGTCACCGACATCAAAAAAGAACGCCAAGTCATCAAGGAAGAACTCCTGATGTACCGGGACCAGCCCGATCATTACGTCCAAGAATTGCTCACCGAAACGCTTTGGCCCAATCATCCGCTTGGCCGGTCGCTCACCGGCACACCGGAAACTCTAGACCGGATGGAACGCGACACTTTGCTGAATTTCAAAATCCGACATTATGTCCCGGTCAACACCGTTGTCGCCGTGGCCGGTCACTGCGAACATTCCGACATCGTGGCGCGAGTGGCCGGACAGCTACCGGCAGACACTTCCGGTAAAACGGCGCGGTTTCAACCGGTAACCGTCAAGCAACGCGGAGCGCAGCTGCGGTTTCTCACCAAAGCCGTCGAGCAAACGCATTTGGCGATTGCGGCGCGCAGTTATTCTCGCCACGACTCGCGCCGGTATGCGCTGAAATTGTTGAGTGTGATTCTCGGCGAGAATATGAGTTCCCGGTTGTTTCAGACGATTCGGGAAAAATATGGTTTGGCGTATTCGATTCAATCTGCCACGAGCTATTTTGCGGATACCGGTGCGTTTCTGATTTCCGCCGGACTCGACACGAAGCGGTTGCCGAAAGCGTTGCAGTTAATTTTAAAAGAACTCGGCAAACTCGCGCAGCGGCAACCACCGGCGGAAGAATTGCGCCGCGCGAAAGATTACGCCATCGGCCAGATGCGAATGGGAATGGAAAGCACTAGCAATCAGATGATGTGGTGCGGCGAACATTTGCTGGCCTACGGAGTGGTGCAAGCGCCGGCGGAAATCGAACTCAAGATTGAAGCGGTCACGCCGGCGCAGATTCAGGAAGTCGCGGCGGATATTTTCCAGAACCACCGGCTCAACGCCGCCGTCATCACGCCGAGCCAAGATGAACGCGCCATCCGAAACTTGCTGACGTTTGAATGAGTGCCGAAAAACTTTCTCAGTTGCAGGCAATTCTCCGCACCGGTGGGCGCACGCTCGTGGCGTATTCCGGTGGCGTGGACAGCGTTTTCCTCGCGAAAGTCGCGCACGACACGCTCGCCGGTAATGCGCTCGCAGTGATTGCGGATTCGCCGAGCTTGCCGCGCCGGGAATTAGCGGAGGCGCTAGAAATCGGCCAGCAATTCGGATTTCCGGTGCACGTGATTCAGACGGACGAAATGGCGGATGGTGAGTACGCCAGTAATCCGACGAACCGGTGTTACTTTTGCAAATCAGAATTATTCACGAAACTGACGACAATTGCCGTCGCAGAAGGCTGGCAGACGATTGTGTATGGCGAGAACGCCAGCGATACCGGTGATTTCCGGCCCGGCTCGACGGCCGCGCAAGAATTTAAGGTGCGCGCGCCGTTGAAGGAAGCGGGACTGACGAAAGCGGAAATCCGCCAACTTTCCGGTCAACTCGGTTTACCGACGGCAGACAAACCGGCGATGGCCTGTTTGTCGTCGCGGATTCCATACGGCGAGCCGGTCACGCCGGAGACCTTGGTAATGATTGAGGCAGCGGAAAACTTCTTGCGCGATGCCGGGTTTCACGAAGTGCGCGTCCGTCACCACCGGAACGTCGCACGGATTGAAGTCGGACCGGAGGAGTTGAACCGGTTTTTGGACGCAGACTTGCGGACGAAGGTGACGCAGGCGTTGCAGAAAATCGGTTATGCCTACGTCACTTTGGATTTACTCGGCTACCGGCGCGGCAGCGGAAACGAAGGTTTGACAGACCGGCCGGGAAACAGGTACTAACAACCGCGTGAAACTGTTATTGGAAAATCAGGTGGCGTTAGTGACCGGGGCGGGACGCGGAATCGGAAAGGCGATTGCGTTGCGGCTGGCTGGGGAAGGTGCGCGGGTAGCGTGTTGCGGCCGGACACTGGCGAACGTGGAGACGACGGTGGCAGCGATTGCGGCCGCCGGTGGTCAGGCCAAGGCGTATGCGGTGGATGTGGCCGACGCGGCGCAGGTGACGGCGACTTGCGAGCAGGTGTTTCAGGATTTTTCGCGGGTGGATGTGTTGGTGAATAATGCCGGGGTGACGCGGGATCAGTTGTTGCTGCGCATCAGCGAGGCGGATTGGGATGCGGTGTTGGACACGAATCTGAAGGGCGCGTTTCTCTTCACGAAGGCCATCAGCCGGGCGATGCTGAAGCAGCGGAGCGGGCGGATTGTGAACATTTCTTCGATTTCGGGCTTGACTGGCAACGCTGGGCAATCTAACTATGCCGCCTCGAAAGCGGGCCTGATTGGGTTCACGAAGTCGGCGGCGAAAGAGTTAGCGTCGCGCGGCATCACGGTGAATGCGGTGGCGCCGGGATTTATCGTGACGGATATGACGGCGGTGTTGGGCATGGATGTTCAGGAGCAGTTGAAGGCGCGGATCGCGTTGGGGCGCTTAGGGGAGCCGGAGGACATTGCGAATGCGGTGTTGTTCTTGGCCAGCAATTTGGCGGGATATGTAACGGGACAAGTGCTGACGGTGGACGGCGGCTTGGTGATGTGAGAGCTAGGCGTTGTCGCAAATAAACTAATTTACGGAGGAAAAAAACCATGGCAGAAAAATCAGTAGAAGATCGCGTGAAGGAAATCATCGTCGAACAACTCGGCGTGAATCAGGAGCAAGTCAAACCGGAAGCCAAATTCATTGAAGACTTGGGCGCGGATTCGCTCGACACCGTCGAGTTGGTCATGGCGTTTGAAGAAGAATTCGGCGCGGAAATCCCGGACGAGGATGCGGAAAAGCTGCAGTCCGTTGGCGATGTCATCAAGTACATCGAGGAGCGCGGCGAGAAGTAATCCCGGCCGGCGGCCGTTTGGCCAGCCAAATTTGGGGCATGAAGTGAGTTGCAATCTATCGCTTTATGCCCCATTTTGTTGACCAACTTTAGGAACTATCATGAGTGAACGACGCGTCGTCATAACCGGGATCGGCGTAGTTACGCCGATTGGAAACGATCTCCAGACTTTCTGGCAAAATCTACTTGCCGGCAAAAGCGGCATTGGGCTGGTGACGCGGTTTGATACCAGCAAGTTCGACTGCAAAATCGGCGGCGAAGTTAAAGATTTCAAGCCGGAGCAATTCATGCCGGCCAAAGAAACGCGCCGCACCGATCGCTACACGCAATACGCCGTCGCCGCCGCGCGCATGGCAATCACCGATTCCCAAATCGACCTCGCCAAATCAGACCTGAACCGCATCGGCGTCCTTGTCGGCTCCGGTATCGGCGGCATGGAAACCATCGAAGAACAAGCCAACATCCTGTTCACCAAAGGTCCCGGCCGTGTTTCACCGTTCATGATTCCGATGCTCATCGTGAATATGGCGAGCGGTTACATCTCGATGTTGTTCGGTGTCAAAGGTCCGAATCTTTCCGTTGTTTCCGCTTGCGCGACTGCGACTCACAGCATCGGCGAAGCGGCGCGCGCCATTATTCATGACGACGCCGATGTTATGATTGCCGGTGGCAGCGAAGCGGCCATTACCGGTCTCGGCTATGCCGGTTTCTGCTCGATGCGCGCCATGAGCACTCGCAATGACGACCCGACGCACGCGAGCCGGCCATTTGATTCCGGTCGCGATGGTTTCGTCATGGCCGAAGGTGCCGGCGTAGTTATTCTCGAATCTCTCGAACACGCCAAAAAACGCGGCGCAAGAATTTACGCCGAAGTCGCCGGTTACGGTTTGACCGGTGACGCCTATCACATGAGTGCTCCGGCGCCCGATGGCGATGGCGCCGCTCGCGCAATGGCGATGGCGCTCCGGCACGCAAAATTAAATCCCGATCAAATTGATTACATCAACGCCCACGGCACTTCTACGCCAGTCGGTGATAAGTGCGAAACCCAAGCCATCAAAACCGTTTTCGGAGCGCACGCTCGCAAGTTGGCAATCAGCTCCACCAAATCCATGACCGGCCATTTACTCGGTGCCGCCGGTGCTGTCGAAACGGCTGTTTGCGCACTGGCAATTCAAAATGGAATTGTTCCGGCGACCATCAATTACGAAACACCGGACCCCGATTGCGATCTGGATTACGTGCCAAACAAACCGCGCGAAATGACGGTCAATACCTGCGTGAATAACAGCCTCGGCTTCGGCGGTCACAACGCCACGCTCATCATCAAGCGTTACGTGTAGGCCAGTATTTTCCGACAAGCTTGAAAAAGCGAATTCCGTCCCGGTAAGGCTGAATCCGACTGACCCGGTTTGGAAAATAAATTGTACACACCGGCAGACTCACAATCTTGTGACCGGCGCGCCCGGCTTGAATGAGCATTTCCGTTTCTGTTTCAAACCGCGCCGTCGCCAACTTCAAATCCGGCAATACTTTCTGCGCTAACAGCCGGTACCCGCATTGACTATCCGGAATCAGTTGCCGGGCCAACTGACCGGTCACCCACGACATAAATTGATTTGTCCACAATCGCAACGCCGGCATTCCATGCGTATCCGTCATCCGCGAACCAATCACAACCCCAGCACCGCTTTGCTCGGCCAGCGCGATAAATTCCGGAATCGCCGCCGGATCGTGTTGCCCGTCGGCATCGAGAAAAACTCCGTAGCTTGCCGGCGATTGGCGGAGATAATTTAAGCCGGTAATAATCGCTGCACCTTTGCCGAGATTTATCTCATGCCGGAGCACCGTCGCACCGGTGGCACGGGCAATGGCAGAAGTTTCGTCCGTCGAACCATCATCGATAACCACAACTTCTTGGACATGCGGTTGCGCCCGCCGAATCACATCCGCAATGGAGCCGGCTTCATTGAAAGCCGGAATAAATGCCAGCGCCCGGTCATTCATTCGCTTGCCGGGCTGGTTCACCAAACGCCGCCGCCGTCGCCATGCGCCGGTCGTCCTCGACATTCCAGAGGTCGTGGAACAAATACCATTGTTCGCTGTGCGCGCTGATGACTTTTTCCAACGCGCCAGCAATCTTCCGCGAAATGTCCGCGACGGAATCGCGTTGCCGGTCCGCCCAAATCGGTTCGCCGAGCACATACGAAAACGTATCGCCTTCCACCCGCACCATGAACACCGGCAAGATCGGCGCACCGGTGGTCAGCGCTAATTTCGCTGGGCCATCCGGCAACCGGGCCGGTTCACCAAAAAAATCGACCGTCTGCCGGCCACCGGTATAATCCCGGTCACCGAGCACCGCCACAATCTCACCGCGCCGCAACGCCGCGATACATTCACGCGCCGCGCGACCAAATGGAATCGGCCGGACACCGCGATTAGTCCGGTAACTTTGGTACAGTTCATTCAGTTGCGGATCGGGCTGCCAGAGCGCAACGACATTAAACGGATAACCGCGCTGCGCCAACGCGCCGGCACCGAGTTCCCAATTGCCGAGGTGCGCGCTGAGCGCGATGACACCCTTCCCCTTGGCGAGCAAATCATCGAACACATTCGGAACGATGCCGAAATTAATGAGCCGGTCGGCGCGCTCCCGGTCAAGATGGAGGAAATGAAAAAAATCGACGAGGTATTTTGCGAAGTTGAGAAAATTTTCGCGCGCCAGCGCCCGGAGCGCGCGTTGCGACAACACCGTACCGTTGTGCCGGTGGATACGCTGGAGATTATGAATGACCGCTTCGCGACCGCGCCGGTCGAGCAAGACATACGCATCGGCAAACCGGCGCGCGATGCCGTAACCAACTTTGCGAGGTAAATACCGGGCGATGGCTTCGCCGAGTTTCAGTTGGCGGTATTTCAGGCTCATGGCCGGTTCACGCACAAACTCAAAATGTCTGTCGCCGCATCGCGAGCTGCCTGCGGTCGACCCAACGACCGAGCCGCTTCGCGCATCGCCCGGAGCAGTTCGGGGTTCCGTAAAAATCCATCGACTAAATTCGCCACGTCAATCGCCTTTTCAGCTTCGACGGCAACATTTTGCGCGAGCAGCAAATCGGTATTCTTAGCTTCCTGACCGGGAATCGGATTGATGATAATCATCGGCAAACGCTTCACGAGACATTCGGCGGTGGTGATGCCACCGGGCTTGGTCACGACTAATTCGGCGGCGTCCATCAGCTCGTTGACGTTTTCGACAAAACTAAAAATACGCGTCTGATGCCGGAGCTTCGCACCGCGCCGTTCGAGGCGTTCCCGGAGCTCTTCATTTTTACCGGTGACCGCCACGATGTAAAACGGTTGTGGCAATTGGTCCAGCTTCTTAATTACCGACTTCATCGGGCCAAGCCCAAGACTGCCGCCCATCAGTAAAATCATCGGCAGACCAGGTTTCAAATCCAGCGATTGGTAAACGGCATCTTTATCAGCTTTCGTCGAAAATCGGTCGCTGACTGGAATGCCATGAACGCGAATCCGTTCCGGCGCGACGCCTTGCGCGATGAGCGTGCCGCGCGTTGCGTCGTTCGGCACCACGTACATATCCACCTGCGGATGCGCCCAGTACCGGTGCGCCACGTAATCGGTCAACACGCCCACCAACGCCGGCCGCCGATTCCCCGTCTTCTGCTTCCACGCCGCCAAAACGCCACACGCAAACGCTTGCGTGCAGACGACGACATCGGGATTAAACTCTCGCAAAATCTTTTCCATCTTCCGCGAATTTCCGCGATTCAACAAATCCCGGATAATCGCCGTACGCTGCTGAAATTTGGGATTGTCATACATCCATTCCCAGATTTCCGGCGCCGTCTTCAACGCCGCGAGATACGCCTTCAGCGTCATCTTCGACAAAAACGGATTCGCGTGGCTGAACGAATCCAGCAACATCGACTCCACCTTGCCATTCAACTGCCGGGCCGCATTTTCCACAGCGACAGCCGCTGCGTAATGCCCCGAATGTTTAGTGAGATAAAGAAACAGAATCCGCTGCTTCATGCGCTCTCAGCATAACCAACCACCGGACAACAGGTCAAGCTTCCGCTTGGCAGCACCGCGCGCCTGTGCCATCCTGCCGGCATGTCCGTCAAAGTCCTTTGCCTCACCCAAGGCCCGCTTGCCGCGCCCTCCAGCCGGTACCGCGTCTATCAACTCCTGCCACACCTCAAAACGCACGGCCTCGACTGCGTCGTCTCTCCCGCTTTGGACGACGACACTTACCGGCGGCTCTACCAAACCACCGGTGGCTCACGCCTCGCCGCCTTCAACGCCATCCGCCGGCAACGTCAGCAAGATTTACAACGCCTGTCGGATTTCGATCTCGTCTGGATTCAAAAAGGGATTTTCCCCGGCTTAACCGCCAGCCTCGAATGCCAAATCGCCGCGCGCCGACCGATCATCTTCGATTTCGACGACGCCATCTGGCTCCCCCGGCACGGCGGCAATCCAATCTTGCGCTTCCTCCACCGGGAAAGCACCGTCCAGAAAATCCTCCGCCGCGCCGCCGCCGTCATAGCCGGTAACAATTTTCTCGCCGACTACGCCCGACAATTTTCCGGCAACGTCACTGTCATTCCGAGCGCGGTGGAACTCGCGCGTTACCGGCGCGGCACCGGGACCGCCGTCGGTTGGATTGGCAGTCGCTCGACATTGCCGTATCTCCGCTCGCTCGCACCGGTGTTCCAACAACTCGGCATCACGCCGCGCGTCATCGCCGCCGGCACGCCTGACTTCCCAGCCGATTTCCGCCCGTGGCAAATGGAAACAGAAGTCGCTGAGTTGGCGCAACTCGGTATCGGCGTCGCGCCATTACCGGACAATCCGTGGGAACGCGGCAAATGTGCCGTGAAAATCTTGCAATACATGGCGTGCGGCTTACCGGTGGTCGCCACGCCGGTCGGCGTGCAACGCGAACTGGTGCGCGATGGCATCACCGGCTTTCACGCAACAACACCCGCCGAATGGCGCGACCGGCTCCAGCAACTTCTCAACGACGACGCGCTCCGGCAACGTCTCGGCAACGCCGGTCGAGAAGTAGTCGCGCAAAGTTATGACTTACCGGTGGTGGCAGCGCAGGTGGCGAAAGTTCTGCTCGCTGTTTAGAATCAAAAACGGGTGGAATGGTGGGCGTGACAGGACTTGAACCTGTGACCTTTCGGGTGTGATCCGAACGTTCTAGCCAACTGAACTACACGCCCATCCGTCTGCCGCGAACACTACCAATCAGCTGCCAAACTTGCAAGCCTCGCCGTGACTCACGGCTTGTTTCAAAAGCGCGTTCTGCTACACTTTTGCCAGCGAATGAAACTATTCGCGTCGAATTAAAATTTAGACACTCTGAATCGTGACATTAAATCCACCAGCCTATAATCAGCCGTGCCGGCTTTGCGGCAGTCATTCGCTTGAACTTTTTTACAAGCAGGGCAATGCCGATGAGTACCGGTTCTACCGCTGCCGTAACTGTCAGTTGGTAAATTACGATCTCGCGACAGGCCTTAATCAAGAAAAGTATGCGGAAGAATTTTACGATCCGCGCGATGAAAGCCTCCGTATCAATCAGCTCAAACATGGAATCTTTCAGGCGTTGCGGAAACACGCGCAGCCACCGGCGAGTATTCTGGAGATTGGGTGCGGAAGCGGCCGGTTGCTTTACTTAGCTCAGCGGTCGGGGTTTCAGGTGGCCGGACTTGAATTGTCTCCGTTTTTGGCGGAATCGGTCCGCACCAAACTCGGCATCCCAGTCGAGTCTGCCAATTTTCTGACATATCGCCCGCAATCAGGAACCCGGTATGACGTCGTCATCTTGCAACATGTTCTCGAACATCTACCGGACTGCATCGCCGCAATGGAAAGCATCCGAGAGTTACTGCTCCCCAATGGCATTGGCCTGATGGAATTTCCGAATATCGATGGCTGGGACTTGGCGTTCAAGCGAACCTTGCGGCGGACCGGTCTCCGCCGGCGAAAGTATCCAGAAAATTACAAACCGGGACACGTGAATGAATTTTGCCGGCAATCATTTGAACGCCTCGCGCAAAAAACCGGTTTCCGACTCGATTCATGGCGCGCCTACTCTAACAAACCGCTGGGCGACTTCCTCTACCGGTGGCTTCCTATCGGAAACAAAGTGCGCGTCGTTGTCAGAAAAACTGCCTAAACCCAGCTAGTTCGTCGCCGCGAAACAATGGCGGCCAAGCTTGTGTCGACCATGGATTCTGCTACACTTTTCCCAGCATGAAAACCATTCGCGTGGGCAAACTGAAACTCGGCGGCACCGGCGCACCGCTGTTCGTCATCGCCGGGCCGTGCGTCATCGAAAACGAAATCCTGACGCTCCGCACCGCCGAAATGCTCGTCGGCATTTGCGCTGACCTCGGTCTGCCGTTTATTTTCAAAGCCAGTTTCGACAAAGCCAACCGCACCGCCGGCGACAGCTTTCGCGGTCCCGGTCTGAAACGTGGTCTTACCACGCTCGCCAAAGTCAAACGCACCTTCGGCGTTCCGGTGCTCACCGACGTTCACGATATTGCGCAATGCCGGCCCGTTGCTGAAGTTTGCGATGTGCTGCAAATCCCGGCATTTCTCTGTCGGCAAACCGATTTGATTCAAGCTGCCGCGCGCACCAAACGTTGCGTCAACATCAAGAAAGGCCAATTCCTCGCGCCGACTGATGCCCAACACGCCGTCGCGAAAGTGGAAGCCGCCGGCAATCACAACATCATGCTCACCGAACGCGGCACGACATTCGGCTACGGCAACCTCGTCGTCGACATGCGAGCGTTGGCGATTATGCGTGAACTCGGTTACCCGGTGGTCTTCGACGCCACGCACAGTGTGCAGATGCCCGGTGCTGGTGGTTACACCGGTGGTGACCGGCGAATGGTACCGGTGCTGGCGCGCGCCGCAATCGCCGCCGGTTGCGATGGCGTTTTCCTCGAAACGCATCCCAATCCCGCCAAAGCCAAAAGCGACGCGGCGAATCAAATTCCCCTTTCCCAAGTCCGCAATCTGTTGACCAAGCTCCGCGACATTCACGTCGTCGCGGCATGAAACCCGAACTTCTCGCTCCCGCCGGCAACTGGGATTGCGCCCGTGCCGCCGTTGCCAACGGCGCCAACGCCATCTATTTCGGCCTCCAACAATTCAACGCCCGGCAACGTGCCGATAATTTCACCGACAACCAACTACCGGCGCTCATGCAATTTCTCCACGAGCACAATGTCCGGGGTTACTGCGCGCTCAACGTCCTGATTTTTACCGACGAATTACCAACCGCCGAACGTCAGCTCATCGCGCTCGACGCCGCCGGCGTGGACGCGGTGCTCGTTCAGGATTTGGGACTAGCCGCGCTCGCGCAAAAACTCGGCGTGCGAATGGAAATTCATGCCTCGACACAAATGACCATCACTTCACCGGAAGGCGTCGCGTTTGTGGAACGGCTCGGCATCCGGCGCGTTGTCATCGCTCGCGAAACTTCGCTCCGGGAACTCGCCAAGTTCGGCGAATCGCCGGTCGCGCTCGAAACTTTTGTCCACGGTGCGCTCTGCGTCGCTTACTCCGGCCAATGTCTCACCAGCGAGGCGCTCGGCCAACGCAGTGCCAATCGCGGCGAATGCGCACAAGCCTGCCGGCTGCCGTACCAACTCGTCGTCGACGGTGCGGTGAAAGATTTAGGCGACCGCCGGTACCTGCTTTCGCCGCAAGATTTTGCCGCGGTGCGCGAAATTCCGGAATTGATTCGCCTCGGTGTCACCGGTTTCAAAATCGAAGGCCGGTTGAAATCACCGGAGTATGTCGCCGCCACGTGTCAAGTGTACCGGCAGGCAATTGACGCCGCCACCGGTGAGTTCGCCGCCGCCGACCGGTACAAACTCGAATTAGCTTTTTCGCGCGGCCTGCACACCGGCTGGCTTCACGGCGTGAATCACCAAACTCTCGTGCCGGCCAAGTTCAGCACGAAACGCGGACCGTTGGTTGGTTTGATTCAAACTGTTTCCTACGATCACGTCATCGTCACCGGCGAAACACCGGTCAAAGCTGGCGACGGCGTCGTCTTTGATACCGGTGGTAATTCCGACGACGAACAAGGCGGCCGCGTCTGGGAAGTTCGCGGTGGCGCGTTATTTTTCGAGCGCGGCAAAATTGATTTCACGAAACTCAAACCCGGCAACCGCGTCTGGAAAACCAGCGACCAGATTCTCACCCGCGAACTGCGCCGGACTTTTACCGGTGACATTCCAAAGCCGAAACGAAAGCTGGATCTCCTCGTCACCGGCAAAGCCGATGGACCGCTGACACTCGAAGCTAATGGCGTGCGCGTTTTTTCCGCGATGCCGCTGCAAACGGCGTACAAACGACCGTTGAACACACCGACGTTACGCGATCAACTCGGTCGGCTCGGCGAAACGGATTTCGAACTCGGCGAATTGAATAACCAACTCGCCGGCCAAGTTATTTTGCCGGTGAGCGAACTGAACCGGCTTCGCCGGGAACTCGTCGCAAAACTACCGGCACCGGAATCAGCGGAAGTCCGTCAATCACTCACACCGGTCTTGCCAGCGCTGCTGCCAAAACGCGCAGAACCGACCGACGCGCCGCAACTCATCGTGTTATGTCGGACGATGGAACAAGTTCACGCTGCGCTGGCCGCCGGTATAAAAACCATTTATGTGGACTTCGAAGATTTACGCCGGTACGCCGAGGCGGTGACGGCCACGCATGGAAAAGCGGAAATTTTTCTAGCGACACCACGGATTCAAAAAGCCGGTGAGCAAGGTTTTTTTGAGTTGATTACAAAAGCGCAGCCGACCGGCGTGTTGATTCGTAATCTTGGCGGCTTGGATTTCTTCCGGCAAAGCGCGCTCCGGAAAGTTGGCGACTTTTCGTTGAACGTGGCGAATCCGCTGACGGCGGACTTGTTGTTGCATGAAGGCTTGGAACGCGTGACGATTTCTTACGATTGCAATGCGACGCAGGTGCTCGACTTGCTGCGAACGGTTTCACCGGTGGGCTTGGAGTTGGTGATTCACCAGCATTTGCCGATGTTTCATATGGAGCATTGCGTGTTCGCGGCGTTCCTGACCACCGGTACTGACCACACGAATTGCGGCCGGCCATGTGACCGGCAAGTCTTGAAATTGCGCGACCGCGTCGGCGTTGAGCATCCAATCAAAGCGGACGTCGGTTGCCGGAACACGGTATTTCACGCAAAAGCGCAAAGCGGCGGCGAATATCTCCGGCAGTTCATAGAAGCCGGCGCGCGAACTTTCAGGATTGAATTACTCGACGAGGATGTAGCGCGAACGCAGTTGGTGATTGAGAGTTACCAGCAGTTGCTCACCGGTAACGCGACTGGACTCGACAAGCTCAACGTAGTTCGTCAACTCGGTGTGACGAGCGGAACACTAACAGTTCTCGGCTGACCGGCTACTCGGCTGGTTTGCGCTGGTCTTCAGGGTAGATGATGAGGCGCGTACGGTTGGTGTCAGCGAGGTCGGATTCGACATCCATTTTTTCTTTACCGTGCCAAATCGTAATTTTCTTACCGGTGACAACGCCGTCGGTGGTTTCAACTTTCGGATGACCGGTGAGGACGGCTTTGTCGTCGCTGGCGGTGTAGTCGGCGGTGTCACAGGTCGCTTTTTTCTGGTCAACGTGAATCTCGACGGTACCGGTGGAGAGAATGCGTTGAACGGACCGGACTTGGTTGGTGACGCCGTTGACGATGTTGTTTGTACCGCCGAAGAAAACGGTCATCTTGTCGGCGCGCAAATTTAGACGTGGATCAATCACGACGACGTTGCCTTCGAAAGTGCCGACGTTGTTGACGTAGTCGGATTGCATCTGGTCGCTATTGATGACGGTGGGTTCGTTAGTTCCGGCGCAAGCAACGCCGGTAATGAAGAGTGCGAAGAGGAGTGGTTTCATGGTTTTTGAGTGGTGGGCGTGAAGAGCGAACCGCCGGTGATAATCATTTGGACGTTATGGCGAACTGTCAGAGTGGTATTGCTGCCGCTCCATTCGCCGCCGATGCCGGTCAGGATTACATTTTCGCGTTCGATGCGGACCGGTGCATCGGTCGCGGCGCGACTATTGGCGCGGTCAAGAACGCAAATCGGCGTAGTAAAAACGAGGGTGACTTTGTTGCTGGAATAAAATTCGGCACGGGCGTTGAGAATATCCATCAAGCCATCGGCGCGAAACGTAGCGCGTTCACCGGCGAGTTTCCACTGGAGATTACCGGCGGTGTCGCGCTGCGGTACTTCAAACTTTTCGATGTAGCCGGTGGCCGCCGGCGGTTCGGCGCAAACGATTCCGGTCAAACAAAAACCAGCGAGCACGAGCACGAGATATTTGGCGATGGCTTTTTCCCAACGGCCAGTCGCTTTCAAAATCATTTCGATGACTTCCCGGACCGCACCATCGCCACCGGTGCGCTTTGTGATGTAATGCGCTACGACTTTGACTTCCGCGACGGCATTCGGAACGGCGACGGCGAAACCCACCCGGCGCAAAACCGGTAAATCCACGAGCTCATCACCGACAAAACAAATTTCTTCGTCGCGGAGCTGGTGCTCGGCTTTGATGGTTTCGACGAGTTCCATTTTGTTGGTCGGCGCTTGGAGAATAATTTTTACACCAAGGTCGGCGGCGCGTTTGGCGGTGGCTTTTGAAGGCCGGCCGGAAACAAAACCAACGAGCAAACCGGTGCGCAACGCCATCGCGATCCCGTGACCGTCTTGGATATCGAAGCTCTTGAATTCTTCACCGGTACTGGTGAAATGAATTTTTCCGTCGGTGAGCACGCCGTCCACATCGAGCAGGAGACAGCGAATCTTTTTGAGCCGGCGGCGGAGCGTTAGTTTCATGCCACGCGGTTCTTACTCCAAAACCGGTGCGAAGAAAAGTAAAACCAACCGGTGGTGCCGTTACTTCGTTTCCGTTGCGGCTAGCTTTTTCGTTTCCAGCGCTTGCTTGGCATCTTCCAGAATGTCGGCAGTGGGGACAACAATCAAGGTGAAGCCGTCTTTTTGGCCGAAATTAGCCTTACTCGAAGATTCATTGTCAGTCGGCACACTGCGAATTAGAATGATTCCGAGCGGGACGCCAGTGAGCGTAAAGACCGGCGAACCAACGCCGGAGGAACCGCCGACGCCCATTGTGTAAAATAACCGCGGCTTCGTAACCAATGCATCCACACGCTCCAACGAAACCGTGACAACCCGGTTGGCGACCTTGCCGAGCCGATTCAGCGTGACCACTTCATCCAGCACTTGAGGTTTGATGGACTTGGTCAGGTCTAGCGCTACCAACGGCTTCGACGGCTTTTCAATTGGTCGAAGGTAAGCAAGATCGAGATCTTTGTCGCGCAACACAACTTCAGCCGGCAACTCCGTCTCGTCAGCGAGGACAATTTTTACGTCCTTCACTTCGGTATCAAACTTTAACCCTTTCTGTGCCGCCGGCAATTGGTTTTTAACGATCTCACTCGGGTCAATCGCTGAGAGCGAAATAACCGTTAGTCCGCTGGGGTCAATTACCGTGCCAATGGCTCCGGTTTTTGATTCGTTGTGTTGGTCACGCCCATTAAATGAGACATTTACACCGACCATCAGCCGGACCGTAACCACGGCGTCTTGATATTTCGCCAAAATTTTTCGTCCGGCAGTGGCGTTGTCATCCGCGAACGCCACACCAGTCACAGTCAGTGCAAACAAACTAATCAGCAACGATTTTTTCATATCGAATCTCCTACTTGCCGCTATCCCAGTTGGGTTGAAGTTCAAGATAACGAGTATGGATACCACGCAAAACGCGCAACACAACAAATTTTGCCTTCCGTTCGCTGACAACCTTCAGTTGCGCCTGCAACCCGGCCACGTCAGTCACCGGCACATCATTGATGAATTGCACGATGTCGTTGACGTGCAAATCGCCGAGCGCCGCCCAACCGCCATTCTTGATTTCGGTAATCCGCGCGCCGGTGGTTTCCTCCGGTAGTTCGTCGTGAACCAAATCGAAAAAACTCAAATCGCGCGCGGAAAATTCGAAATCGTGATTCTGATATTTTTTCATCTCACGATCGAGCCGCGGCGACCGAACCAACTCCACCGGCAGCTTCAGCACTTGACCGGCGCGCACCACCGTGAATTCTGGTTTGTCGCCGATCCGCCGTTGCCGGATGCGATCAGTGAAAACTTCTTCGTCGCCCGGTTGTGAGGCCGGAATTTTTTCGCCGTCAATCGCAAGCAACCAGTCACCGGTTTGCAATTCCGCCGCCGCCGCTGTGCTGTGCGGATAAACTTGCGTGAGGCGCACACCGGTGACGCCGTTCGTGCCGAATTGTTCGGCCATTTCGCGAGTGATGACTTGCACCGCTACCGGTAGCCACGCTTTCCGCGCTTCCAAACCGGGATCGTCTTGGTCGCGGATTCCGACTTTGACGACGGTGAGAAATCGTTCTGCTTGCCGCGTGAATTCAACGGCCACCGGCACCGGCGCTTTTTTATCTTTGGTCAACTCGCCGGTCAGGCCAATTAAGTCGGTGAGATTATTGACCGGCTTACCGGCGACGGTTTTGATGATGTCGCCCGGCTGCAAACTCGGTTTCGCTTCGCCGCCGGGACCACCGGGCCGCAAAGTTTTGACGAGCACACCGTCAAGATTCGTGAGCTTCATTTCCTTGGCGGCCATCAGCGAAATATTTTTAGCAGTCAATCCCCATTGTTTGAATTCGGTTTGACGGAAGAGCGCCGGCTCGCGTTCGGCGGTCCGGACTTTGAGCGCCACTTCTTGACCGGCGCGCAAAACCACCGCGTCCACTTCCTTACCAATCGAAATACTGGTCACAAGTAGATTGAACAATGGCAATTCCTCATCGAAGTGAACATTGATCTCCTGACCGGCGAGCCGCACCAGAATGTCGTTGGAGTGGAATCCGGCTTTCTCCGCCGGTGAATCAGCGACCACACCGGCAACCAGCGCGCCGTGTGGCGTACTGGTATTTTTCAGCAACGGCTGAATTTCCAGACCGAGCCAACTGCGCTGGACGCTGCCGTGAGCGATGATTTGTTCGGCAGAATCCCGAGCGAGATTGCTTGGAATTGCGCCGCCGAGACCGAGACTGATTTCATTCACGCCAATAACATCGCCGGTCAGATTCACGAGCGGACCACCGGAGTTGCCGGGGAAAATCTGTGCGTCGTGCGTGATCCAGCGAACGAGCGAGCCGACATCCGCGCCTTCCATCGTAAAACCGCCGGACCGGCGGAACATCGCCGGCATCGTCATTTTGGAATTGCTGATGATGCCGCGCGTGACCGATTGCGACAACGCGAGCGGGCTACCCAGCGCTAACACTGTGTCGCCAACAGCGATACCGGCGGAATCGCCC